>MDSW01117192.1_pt1 | contig 26894 bp, 15 predicted proteins | sample 811171 | NCBI WGS metagenome assembly MDSW01 (sample SAMN05326641, study PRJNA326480) | marine metagenome | isolation source: seawater | place: Atlantic Ocean: North West | collected 2012 | reverse complement strand
TTTAATTACATTTAAGGACATTATAAAAAATAGAATGAGGCCAAATGCATGTAAAGATAAGTTTGGTAGATTAAGAGTAGCTGCTGCAGTAGGCGTTACATCTGATGTAATGGATAGGATTAAGGCATTGTCAAATTCTTCAGTAGATGCTGTAATTATAGATACTGCTCATGGTCATTCTAAAGGAGTTGTAGAAATACTTAAAGAAGTAAAATCAAAATATAAAGATATTGATGTTATTGTAGGTAATATAGCAACTGCTGAAGCTGCAAAGATGTTGATTGATGCTGGAGCAGATGCAGTTAAAGTTGGTATAGGTCCTGGTTCTATTTGTACTACTAGAATTGTTGCTGGTATTGGAGTCCCTCAATTAACTGCTATTTTAGATGTGTCTTCAGTATGTAGTAAGAATAATATTCCTTTAATTGCAGATGGTGGAATTAGATATTCTGGAGATGTGGTGAAAGCATTAGTAGCAGGTGCTAGTTCTGTTATGTTAGGTTCTGTATTAGCTGGTGTGGAGGAAGCTCCAGGAGAAACTATAATCTATGAAGGTAGAAAATTTAAAACTTATAGAGGAATGGGATCTATAGAAGCAATGCAAAAAGGGTCTAAGGACAGATATTTTCAATCTGCAGAGAGTGACGTTAAAAAATTAGTTCCAGAAGGTATTGTTGGGAGAGTTCCTTATAAGGGAACTTTATCCGAAGTAGCTCATCAGATTATAGGAGGATTAAAATCCGGAATGGGATATTGTGGAGCGGAAAGTATTTACAAATTACTTTCTGCAAGATTTGTAAAGATCACATCATCAGGTATGGCAGAAAGTCACCCTCATAACGTAACAATTACTAGAGAATCTCCTAATTATAGTAGAAGATAAATTTAATAAAATAAAAATATATAAGTATGTGTAAAAATATAATTTTAGCTCTTGTATTATCAATTTCATTTTTAAGTATCAAGGCACAAGAATTAATGAATATTTCAGGAGAATCTGTAACTATTCAGGAGTTTAAAAACACCTTAATGAAAAACAATAATGATAAGGAAATAACTAAAGAATATTTAGATAGTTATGTTGATTTGTTCATTAATTATAAATTAAAAGTTTTGCATGCAAAAGAGTTACAATTAGATAAAGAAGCAGAATTCATCTCTGAATTGGAAGGGTATAGAAAACAACTCGCTAAACCATATCTACAGGCTCAGGAATTTAAAGAAGAATTGATAAATGAAGCTTACGATCGAATGAAGTATGATATAAATGCTTCTCATATTCTCTTCAGACTAGATGAAAATTCACTTCCTTCAGATACTTTATTGAAATATAAGTTGGCACAAACTGTAAAACAAAGGATTGAGAGTAGAGAACTTACTTTTGCGCAAGCAGTAAAAGAATATTCAGATGAGGATTATAATAATGGAAACTTAGGCTATTTTACTGCTTTTGATATGGTTTATAGTTTTGAAACTGCTGCATATACTACAAAAGTTGGTTCTGTTTCTGAGATTGTAAGAACACAATACGGATATCATTTATTAATGGTTAATGATAAAAGACCATCAGTAGGTCAGGTAAAAGTATCTCATATTATGTTCAGATTACCTCAAGGAGCAAATTCTGAACAGGTTAATTCAATAAAACTTAAGATTGATGAGGTACATAAAAAACTAGAAAATGGACAAGATTTTGCATTATTAGCAGATAGATTTTCAGAAGATAGATCTACAGCTGTAAAAGGCGGTATTCTTCCTTGGTTTGGTATTAATAAAATGGCAAAAGAGTTTGAAGATGCTTCCTTCTCATTAAAAAACATAGGTGATTTTACAAGTCCTTTTAAAACAGATTTTGGTTGGCATATTGTTCTTTTAAATGATAAAAAAGTATTATCTTCCCTAGAAGAAACTAAAGAGGAGATAAAAACAAAGATTAATAAAGGATCTAGAAGCTTATTGAGTGAGTTAGCTTTGTTAAGAAAGATAAAAAAGGAATATAATTTTACAGAGAATATCTTTGTTGGTGCACGAAAAAATAATATTAAAGGATCTCTAGATTTAGATAAGTTGAAAAATGCGCAGTTAACTAAGGAAGATATTAAGAAATCTATTTGGGATAATTTAGAGTTGTTTAAATTGGATGGAATTGTGTATACACAACAAGATTTTAAAGATTTTATATTGGAGCAACAAGAAGTGGGATTAGATTTTGATTTAATTTATGGTAGGTTTGTAGATTTCAGTTGTTTAGAGTATGAAGAGCGTAATTTAGAGGAGAAGTATCCAGACTATAAGATATTGTTAAATGAATTCAGGGACGGGATTTTACTTTTTGAGTTAACTAGTAAGTTAGTCTGGACAAAAGCTATGGAGGACACATTAGGATTGCAGAATTATTATAACAATAATTTAGAAAAATATTGGTGGGACGAAAGAGTAGAGGCAAATATTTATACTTGTGCAAATTCTAAGGTGTTAAACAGATTAAAAAGAATGTTGTCTAAAAAGAAGGAGGAGACTACAACTGAACATATTTTGGATGAAATAAATAAAAATAATCCATTAAATTTACAAGTAAGTGGGGATAAGTATTCTAAAGGAGATAATAAGTTTGTAGATAAAGTAGAATGGCAAAAAGGTATTTATGTCTTAGAGACAACAGAGGAAGCGATTATTTTAGTTGAGGTATTAAAACTCTTACCTTCAGAGCAAAAGAAATTGAGTGATACTAAAGGAAAAGTTATAGCAGATTATCAAACATATTTAGAGAATACATGGTTAACTGAATTAAGACGTAAGTATAGAGTTACAGTAAATCAAGAAGTGTTATATTCTATAATTAAATAAATTGAATAGAATACTATTATATTTGTTTTCAGTCTTATTATTTTCTTGTTCTTCAGAGAAGAAAGACAACTATTTAGCATCATACAAAAATGAACATTTATTGTTAGAAGAGGTGTATGATAATATACCTCTAAACATATCAGATACTAACACATATATTTCCAATTATGTAAATGACTGGTTAAAAACAAAAGTAGTTTACAATAAAGCGAAATTATATATTGATGAAGAAGGTCAAGAAATTAGTTCAGCTGTAAATAATTTTAAAGAAACTTTATTGATTCATAAATATCAGATGGAATTGTTAGATAATCAGTTTGAAACAACAGTTCAGCAATCAGATATAGACGAGTATTATAGTCAATATTCTGATGATTTTATTTTACATAAAGATATTGTGCAGGCTAGATTGATAGTAGTAAATAAAGAAAGTTTAAATTTAAGTAAATTAAGAAGTTTAATTACTACACAGTCTGAAGAAGAAATTGTAGAGTTACAAGATTTCTGTGAGATGTATGCGGAGAATAGCTTTTTAAACGATTCTGTTTGGATATATCTATCAGAGATAAGTCATAAGTTACCAACTGATGAAAAACAAAATAATAAACTTATTTCTTATAAAAATAAAATACATAGTTTTACAGATGATAATTTTACCTATTTAATTTTTGTAAAGGATTATCAAATAAAAGGAAAGAAAAGTCCGTTACCATTTGTGTTTAATACTATAAGAGAGATATTACAAAACAAGAATAAAAGAGACTTTATAAACAGACTAGAAGATAAGTTATATATTGACGCTTTGTCTTCAGAACACATTAAAATATACTAATGAAAAAAACGATTTTTGTATTTCTATTTTTATTTATTACTAACTATTTATTTTCTCAAGTGATTGATAAGATTGTCGCTTTAGTAGGTGATGAAATCGTTTTGGCTTCTGATGTAGAAACTCAATATTTGCAATATTTATCTCAAGGATATACGGAGACAGAAGAGGTGAGATGTCAGATTATAGAAGATTTATTATATCAAAAGTTATTGGCTCATCAGGCGAAATTAGATAGTGTTGATGTTTCAGAAGATGAAGTAAATAAGGAACTAGAAAGAAGGCTTTCAACTTTCACTTCTCAATTAGGATCACAATCTGCACTAGAAGAATATTTCGGAAAATCTATTCTAGATATTAAAAATGAGTTTTATGATATAATTTACAATCAGCTTTTAAGTCAAAGAATGCAATCTTCTATTACCTCATCTGTAAATATTACTCCAGAGGAAGTGAAACATTTTTATGCTAGGATGTCTGAAGAGAGTGATTTACCACTAATACCTACTCAAATTCAGATTTCTCAGATAGTAAAAATACCAGAAATTAATACTGAAGAAAAATCTAGGATTAGGAAAAAATTAATTTCCTTTAGGGAAAGAATTAAAAAAGGAGAGGATTTTAAAGTGTTAGCAACTTTATATTCGGATGATACCGAATCTGCTAAAAATGGAGGAGAACTAGGTTTTGCAAACAGAGGTGATTTAGTTCCTGAGTTTGAGTCTGCTGCATTTGCATTAAAAGGGAATGAAATATCTGAAGTAATAGAAACTAAATTTGGATACCACATCATTCAACTTATAGAAAGAAGAGGAGAGTCTGTAAATGTTCGTCATATACTTATGAAACCAAAAGTTTCATCTGCAGCTCTACTTGGTGCAAAACAACAATTAGAAAAGGTAGAAGCTTTAATGAATGACGGAAGTTTAAGCTTTGAAGAGGCTTCTAAAAACCATTCGGATGATATTAGTAAAAATAATGGGGGATTATTGGTAAACCCTCAAACTGGTTCTTCTTTGTTTACCATTGACCAATTACCAGTGAATATTAGGTATTCTGCCGAAAGAATGAACGTAGGGAATATTTCTTCTATTTCTCAGTTTGTTATGGAGGATGGAAAAAAAGCGTACAGAATAATAAAAATAACCAAAAAGATTGAAGAACATGAAGCGAATCTGGTAGATGATTTTACACAAATAAATGACGCAGCCTTAAGTGCTAAGAAACAGGATAAAATAGCAGAATGGGTATCGAAAAAGATATTGAGTACTTATGTGAGATTAGCAGTAGAATTAGAAGATTGTGAAGTTCTAAAAAAATGGAGAAAATAATTATGGATAGTAATAATGATGTACAGTTGCTAGATGAATTTGTTGTAAAATACAATAATTTCAGGAAAGAAATTTCAAAAGTAATTGTAGGGCAAGATCAGGTAGTAAAAGAAGTTTTAATTTCTATTTTCTGTAATGGACATTGTTTGTTAGTAGGTGTTCCAGGACTTGCAAAAACCCTTTTAGTACAAACTATTTCTGATACTTTAGGAATGAGTTTTAACAGAATTCAGTTTACGCCAGATTTAATGCCTTCTGATATAGTAGGTTCGGAAATACTAGATGAAAACAGGAGTTTTAAGTTTATTAAAGGGCCTATTTTTTCTAATATTATTTTAGCTGATGAGATAAATAGAACTCCACCAAAAACACAATCTGCATTATTAGAGGCTATGCAAGAAAAATCAGTAACTAATGCGGGTAATACATATGATTTAGATAAACCATTTTTTGTTCTAGCTACTCAAAATCCAATTGAGCAAGAAGGAACTTACCCTTTACCAGAGGCACAGTTAGATAGATTTATGTTTAATGTAATTTTAGATTATCCTAAATATGATGAGGAGGTGCAAATTGTAAAACAAACTACAACCAACAATTCTACTAATTTATCTACAATTATGTCTTCGGAAGATATTTTGAAGTATCAGGATTTAATAAGAAGAATTCCAGTTGCTGACAATGTATTAGAATATGTAGTTAGTTTGGTAAATAAAACAAGACCAAACTCGGAGAAAGGAAATACAGATATGAAACAATATATAGAGTGGGGAGCTGGACCAAGGGCTTCTCAATTTATGTTACTTGCAGCTAAATGTAATGCAGCTATCAATGGTAAGTATTCCCCTGATATTGAAGATGTAAGAGTGGTATCTAAACCAATTTTGCGTCATAGGTTAGTAAAGAACTATAAAGCAGAAGCAGAAGGTATTACTATAGATAATATAATTGAAAATTTATTGTAAATGTTATTGCCAATTGTTTCTTTTGGATCTCCCGTTTTAAGAAAAAAATGTAAGGAAGTCAATTTAGATTACCCAGAATTAGATGATTTATTAGAAAATATGTGGGAAACCATGTACAAGTCGAGTGGAGTAGGTTTAGCTGCTCCGCAAATAAATAAATCTATTCGAATTTTTTTAATTGATACTGAACCTTTTATGGAAGAGGAATTAAAAGATAAAGCTGTAAAAAAAACATTTATAAACGCTACAATTCTGTCTGAAGATGGTGAAGAATGGAGTTTTAATGAAGGATGTCTTTCTATCCCAGATATCAGAGAAGATGTTAAAAGAAAACCTATTATTACGATAAAGTATCAGGATGAAAACTTTGATTGGCATACAGATACTTTTGATGGATTAACTGCTCGTGTTATACAGCACGAATACGACCATATTGAGGGTAAATTATTTATAGATTATATTTCTCCTTTACGAAAAAGAATGATTAAAAGGAAATTAGAAAAGATTACTCAAGGTAATATACAAGTTGGTTACAAAATGCAGTTTCCTAAATAGTTATTTAATTACTACCTTAAACATTTCTTTTTCTCCAATATAACCCTTTAATATATCTCCAGGATATACTTTTCCTACACCTTCTGGTGTCCCGGTATAAATTAGATCACCAATTTTCATAGTGTAAAACTGTGATATATAGGAGATGATTTTATCAAAATTAAAGAGCATATTCTTCGAGTTCCCTTTCTGAACTTGTTCTCCATTTTTCTCTAAACTAAAAGGAATATTATCCAATGTTAATTCTGATTTTTCAATGAAGGATTTGCTTATTTGTGCCGATCCATCAAAACCTTTTGCTTTTTCCCAAGGAAGTCCTTTCTGCTTACATTCTTGTTGAATGTCTCTAGCTGTGAAATCAATACCTAAACCAATTTGTGAGTAGTATTTATGTGCAAATCTTTCTTTAATATGTTTTCCTGTTTTATTTATCCTTACAACCAACTCTGTTTCGTAATGAATATCTTCCGAAAAGTGTGGTATAAAAAAGGGATGTCCTTTTGGTTGAATTGAAGTATCTGGTTTTAAGAAGAATAATGGTTCATCGGGTAAGTCATTTCCTAATTCTTTTACATGATTTAAATAATTTCTTCCAATACAAATTATTTTCATTTCTTAAGAATTAAATTTATTTTCTAACCTCATTTTATCTGCAAAATTCTTCATTACATTTTTGGTGTATAATGGAAAATCTGCATTTTGTATCCATGAAAAATAACCTTTATTTTCTTTCCAAATTTGTTTTAGAGTAACCCCTCTATATTTTCCGAAACTAAGTATTTCCTCTCCTTGGTCATTGTATCTGACAAATCCTGCCAAATCCACAAATTTTCCACCCCTAACTGAAAATTCAGATAAGAAATTTACATTATTTTCTAACTCTTCATATTTTTCTAATTGAGATAATAATACTTCAAATGTAGCAGTAGTATCCGCTTCAGCTGAATGAGCATTTGTAAGGTCTTTATTACAGTAGAATTTATAAGCAGCAACTAATGTTCTTTGTTCCATCTTATGAAAGATATTTTGTACATCAACAGCTTTTCTATTTTTCATATCAAAATCAACTCCCGCTCTTAAGAATTCTTCAGCTAACAGAGGTATGTCAAATTTATTGGAATTATAACCCCCTAGATCAGAGTTGTGTAATAGCTCTGAAATTTCGGAAGCAAGTTCCTTAAAAGTAGGTTCATTTTCTACTTTCTTATCAGATATTCCGTGAATTTGAGTACTTTCTATAGGAATAGGAATTGTTGGATTTACAAGCCACGTTTTACTTTCTTTATTTCCATTTGGAAACACTTTTAAGATTGCAATTTCTACAATTCTATCTTTTGCTATTTGTACTCCTGTAGTCTCAAGATCAAAGAATACAATGGGTTTTTCTAATTTCAAATTCATTTTCTAAAGTATAAAAAAGCCCCAAGTTTCCTTGAGGCTTTTGAATTGTTTATAATTACTTAAACAACTTGGCTTGTGTCAAATTGTTCTAGATAATCTGCAACTTTTCTAACAAATTGCCCTCCAAGAGCTCCATCTACAACTCTGTGGTCGTAAGATAAAGACAAGAACATCATATGACGAATTGCAATTACATCACCATACTCAGTTTCTAATACAACAGGTTTCTTTTTAATAATACCACAAGCCATAATAGCTACTTGAGGTTGGTTAATAATAGGTGTCCCCATTACATTTCCAAAGGATCCGACATTTGTCATTGTAATTGTACCTCCTTGTATATCGTCAGGATTTAATTGACTTGCTCTTGCTCTTGTAGCTAAATCATTAACTGATTTTGTTATCCCAACTAAATTTTTATTCTGACATTCTTTAATTACAGGAACAATAAGGTTTCCATCAGGAAGAGCGGCTGCCATACCTATGTTGACATTTTTATGAATATGAATATTTGTTCCATCAACAGAAACATTTATCATAGGGAAATCTTTAACAGCCTTTGCCATAGCCTCAATAATAATAGGAGTGAAGGTAATATTTTGTCCTTCTCTCTTTTTAAAGTCTGCTTTCACAGAATTTCTCCAGTTTACAATATTAGTCATGTCTGCTTCGACAAATGAAGTAATATGTGCAGATGTCGCTTTAGACATTGTCATATGAGCAGAGATTAACTTTCTCATTCTGTCCATTTCTACAATCTCCATTTCTCCAGTATTTGGAATTGGAGTTGAAGAAGGTTTCGGAGGATCAACTTTAGCAGAAGGTGCTTCAGGAATTTCAGTTTTTGTAGGATTTTCTGAAACGCTTCCTCTTGTTTTAAGGTAAGAAACCATATCAGATTTTGTTACTCTACCATTTTTTCCTGTCCCAGGAATTGTTTCAAGTTCAGCCATTTCAATACCTTCCTCACTTGCCATACTTCTAACTAATGGAGAGTAAAATCTATCACCTGAATTAGTTATAGTTGTAGTTGATTTTTCAATTGTTTCTGTAACTTGTTGTTCTATTATTTCAACTTCCTCTGGTTTATGAGTTGTAGTATCTGTTGCTTCATTACTATCTTCTTCTGTTTCTAAAATAGCAAATACATCTCCAACTTGTACTATATCATCTGCTTCAAATAATTTTTCAATCAATTTACCTTCATGTGTAGAAGGAACTTCAGAATCTACTTTATCTGTTGCAATCTCAACAATTGTTTCGTCCAATTCTACTATCTCACCAACCTCTTTCGTCCATGATATTATAGTAGCTTCCGAAACACTTTCACCCATTTTGGGCATTATAAGTTCTACTCTTGACATTGTTTAAAATTTTTGGCAAAAATAATAAAACTATACATTCAAAATACTATTTTGATAAGGAGTTTTCATAAGGAAGTCTACTACTAATTGCAGTTCCTAAAGTTATCTCGTCTGTATATTCCAATTCATCTCCAATTGAAATGCCTCTTGCTATTGAAGAAATCTTTACCCCACTATCTTTTAATCTTCTGAATAGATAGAAGTTAGTAGTATCTCCTTCCATTGTAGTACTAAGGGTAAAAATGATTTCTTGAACCTTACCATTTTCAACTTTTTCCACCAATTCTTCTACTTTTATATCAGTTGGTCCAATTCCATCCATGGGGGATATAAGTCCTCCTAATACATGATAGATTCCTTTAAATTGCTGGGTGTTTTCCACTGCCATCATTACACGAATATCTTCTACAACACAAATAGTTCTTCTGTCTCTTTTAGGGTCCGAACAAATTTTGCATATTTCTAGGTCAGAAATAGAAAAACATTCTTTACAATAATTAATGTTATTTATAAGGTCAATAAATGAGGTTCCGAACTGATTAATGTTGTGTTTTTCTTGTTTTAGCATATGTAATACCAATCGTAAAGCAGATTTCTTTCCAATTCCGGGTAAGGAAGAAAGTTGATTTACAGCGTTTTCTACAAGTTTCGATGGAAAATTCATATTTACAAATGTATTAATTGTGTTAATTTATTTATTATATTTAGATAATTATTTTCATTTTTGCCAAAAAAATTTTATGAACCCATCAGTAATTTTACTTTGTATACTAAGTTATTTTCTTGTATTATTTTTTATTTCTTATTTAACAGGAAAAGATGATAGTAATAGTAGTTTTTTCTTGGGTAATAGAAAATCTCCTTGGTTTGTAATAGCTTATGGAATGATTGGTACCACTCTTTCAGGAATAACATTTATTTCTGTTCCAGGTTGGGTTGCTTCAAGTCAGTTTTCATATTTACAAATGGTATTTGGCTTCTTTGTCGGTTATTTTATTATTGCTAGAATCTTATTACCTCTTTACTATAAATTAGACATAACTTCTATTTATACATATTTACAGCAAAGGTTTGGTCAAAGTAGTTACAAAACAGGATCTTCTTTTTTCTTGTTATCTAGGACTATTGGAGCTTCTTTTAGATTATATCTAATAGCTTCAGTATTACAATTTGCTGTATTTGATGAGTGGAATATTCCTTTTGCATTAACTGTATTTATTACAATATTATTAATTTGGACTTATACTTATAGAAGTGGTATTAAAACAATTATATGGACAGATGCGTTACAGACTACTTTTATGCTTTCTACCGTCTTTATTATCACTTATATATTAATGAAGAATATGCAGATAGACATCTCTTCTTTATTTTCTGTAATTCATGAATCAGATTATTCTAGGGTATTCTTTTTTGATGATTGGACAGATAAGAAATATTTTTTTAAACAGTTTTTTTCAGGTGTATTTATGGCAATTGTTATGACAGGTCTTGATCAAGATCAAATGCAGAAGAATTTAAGTTGTAGAAATTTGGGTGATGCTCAAAAGAATATGTTTACTTTTAGTACAATATTAATATTTGTTGATTTAGTATTCCTTGCGTTAGGAGCAATACTTTATATCTATTCTAGCAAATTTGGTGTTGTGTTACCTGATAATCCGGATATGTTATTTCCTAACATAGCATTAAATGCTGGTCTTCCTGATTTTGTGGGAATTCTTTTTATTATTGGTATAATTGCTGCTGCATACTCTAGTGCTGACTCTGCGCTTACTTCTTTAACTACTTCTTTTTGTGTGGATATTATGGAATTTGAAAAGCATAATCCTAAGAAACAGGTTAGAACAAGAAAATATGTTCACTTATTCATGTCTTTTGTTCTTTTCTGTGTTATCATACTTTTTCATACTATTAATGATGATAGTGTCATAAAGTCTTTATTTACTGTTGCTGGTTATACCTATGGACCTCTTCTTGGGATGTATTCATTTGGATTGTTTACAAATTATAAGATTAAAGATAAATGGGTTCCTCTAGTAGCTGTTTCTTCTCCTATTATCTGTTACATTCTTAATTTATACTTTTCATTTGGATTTGAATTGTTAATTATAAATGGGATTTTAACTTTTATAGGACTATCCTTATTGAGGAGAAGTTGATTTTTTCCAAAGAAAATACATTCCTAATAAACCTGTAAGAATTAAACAACTGGAGATGATTTCTGCTTGTGTTATACCTCCAAGAATATCGTATTTGGTATTGACTCTTATTTTTTCAATAAGAAATCGTTCAATGCCGTTTAACGTAAGGTATATGAAAAATAACATCCCTGCAATATTAATTTTCTTTCTAATCCTCCACAGAAATAAGAATATAATTCCTGCCATGATTGTCTCATAAAAAGGAGTAGGGTATACATTTTCTGCTAGTTCATAACAAAAATTACCTTCACAACCAGGAATAAGAGTACCTTCATTTATCACATTATTTGGGTAGTTATAACTCCATATCCAATCTGGTAAAAACCACCAGTCTGGCTGAGTCGATGCGACAATACCCCAATCTCCATCACCACTTACATGACATCCAATTCTCCCAATTCCATAAGCTAATATAAGCGAAGGAGCAAATGCATCGATTAAATGTAATAGTTTTATACCATTCTTTTTCGCATAATAACTTACTGAGATAGCTCCAAAAATTAATCCCCCATAAAATGTAAGTCCGCTAAAAGATAATAATTGACCAATAGGGTCATTAATAAAATCTCCCCAGTTCTCTAAACTAGCAAAAATCTTTGCTCCTATAATACCACTTATTGCAGCTATCATTATCATATTTCCTACAAGTTGATGAGGAGGAACATCTTGTTCTATCCATTTAGGTTCTTTAAGCTTTGTTTTGTGTTTTTCCTTATATTTTGTGTATGCAGAAATAAGAGATACTAATATTCCTCCTATCATACTTCCTTTGGAAGAAAGGATAAATTCTTGAGGATTTTGTACCAAACTATCATAATCCAATATTGCTTCTACTAATTTAAACCCTATAAGAAATCCTCCAATGACAGAGCTTAAAAGTTCGTAATTTGTAAGTCCTTCTCCAATTTTCACTTTTTTCTTAATGATAGAAATTAAACCTTCTTCTTCCTTTCTTTTAAATTCTAGTGAAATAAAATAAGCCCCTACAATAAATGCTAGAGCTACAAAAAATCCGAATGTTTGAATCGGTAGAGGTATGTTTATACCTAATAAATCATGAATTAAGTGACTAATAGTTGGATACATGGGATATGTTTTTTATGGGTTCACATGTTACAAGTCCGTTATCGTCAAACGAATGTAACTTAATTTTTATTTTTTTCTGTACTAAATCTTCAGAAAATGGAATTTTTACCTTTATGTAATTATTTGTAAATCCTAGTAGAAATCCATTCTTATTTTCTTGCTCAAAAAGAGCTGTTTGTGTTGTTCCTAAATACTTTTGGTAATGTGCTCTTTGTAGTTTTTCAGATAAGATACGCAACATTTTACTTCTTTCAGATCTCTTCTGTTTTTCAACTACCCCTTCAAAAGTAATTGCTAGGGTATTTTCTCTTTCCGAGTAACTAAAAACATGTAAATAGGATATAGGGAGTTCTTTGATGAAATTTAAGGTAGAATTAAAAATTTCATCTGTTTCTCCAGGAAATCCAACAATTACATCTGCTCCTATACATACATCAGGAATCTCTGAGACTATCTTTCTTACTTTATCTTTATATAGTGAGGTTCTGTATCTCCTTTTCATCTTTCCTAAAATTTTGTCGTTACCTGATTGTAATGGAATATGAAAATGAGGTAAGAATTTTTTAGATGTTTTAACAGTTTCAATAATTTCATCTGTTATAAGATTCGGTTCAATAGAAGAAATTCTATATCTTTCTATACCATCCACCATCTCTAGTTCCTTTAGCAAGTCTGAAAATCTTTTATTACCATCTCTAAACTCTCCAATATTTACTCCTGTTATTACAATTTCCTTAATTCCTTTTTTTGCAATCTTAGAAGCGTTTTTTAGAATATTTTCTATAGTATCACACCTGCTTCTTCCTCTAGCTAATGGAATAGTACAATAAGTACAAGGATAATTACATCCATCTTGTATCTTTAAAAAAGATCTCGTCCTTTCTCCTAGAGAGTAGGAAGATGTATAGTTTAAGTTTGTTATCTCACATCCATGAATTTCTCCTACTTTTTTGTTTTCTAAGTTTAATAATAAATTAGGAAGGTTAAACTTGTCATTAGCTCCAAGTACCATGTCTACCCCTTCCATTTCCGAAATAGATTTTGGCTTTAATTGTGCAAAACATCCAGTAATTACTACAAAACTATTCGGGGCAATTCTCTTTGCTTTTTTAATTAATCTTCTACATTCTTTATTTGCATTTTGGGTTACAGAACAAGTATTTATAACATATAAATCAGATTCTTGATTAAAATCATTTTTAATAAAACCAATTTCATTTAACTGACGAAATATAGTAGAACTTTCCGCAAAGTTTAGTTTACAACCTAATGTATGGAACGATACTGTCTTTCCTTTAAACATACTGCAAAAGTATTAAAAGTAAAAGTTCTGATAATTTGAAACCTACATTATTTTAAATTCGTTGATTAGAGTAAGTTAGAAACTAAAACCATACATTATGACTACAATTTTTACTAGCTCAGTATTTAAAAATATTTTATCTATTCCTAAGAAATATGTTTACTATTTCCTTTATCTCATTTTTATGTTATACAGTAATAGTGTCTTCTCACAACTAGTATCTAACTTTACGACTATCTCTTCCAATACTGGATGTGGTTCCCTTGTGGTTGAGTTTGAAGACTTGTCTACTGGTAACCCGAATACATGGTTATGGGATTTTGGAAATGGTAATACTTCTAACTTACAAAACCCAGTTTCTCTTTATCCATTCGCAGGGTTTTATACAGTTAGTTTAACTATTTCAGATGGAATTACAAATGATATTAGTACTTTTGTTAATTATATAAAGGTATATGAAAAACCAATAGCAGATTTATCTGTAGGAATGACCTCTATTTGCGTCCCGAATGAATTAGATTTCTCGGATGAATCTCATTATTCCAACAATATTCTTTCTTGGATTTGGGATTTTGGTGATGGAGGAAGTAGTAATATGCAGAATCCAACTTATGAGTATTCAGACCCTGGATTATATACAGTTTCTTTATCAGTTATTGATGATAGAGGTTGTGAAAGTTTAGTAATAATGGATAATTTAATTGATGCAAAAGAAGTTCCTATTGCTGATTTTGATTTGGATATTAGTACCTCATGTGATCCTTTTGAAATAATTAGTTTTCAAAACAATTCTCAGTATTCAATTAGCTATGATTGGAATTTTGGAGATGGACAAAGTTCTAATACTCAAAATCCTCAACATAATTATTCTTCTGGCATTTATGATATTAAATTAGTTGCAGATAATGGTGTGTGTGCTGACACATTAATTCAGAATAATTTAATAGAGATAGGAGCGATAGTAATTACTGATTTTGAAAGTAATGTTTCTTCTATTTGTAAAAATAATAATGTGCAATTTACAGATATCTCAAATTACAATCCTGATACTTGGAGTTGGGACTTTGGGGATGGACAGACATCCACTTTACAAAACCCATCCCACATATATCAAGATGCCGGAATATATACAGTTAGTTTAACTACTTCTAAAAATGGAGAATGTATTTCAATCATAGAAAAAATTGATCTTATTGAAGTATTTGAAGATATTGAAATCAATATTTCATCAAATGACACAGTAAGTTGCACACTACCATTTCATGTTTCTTTCCAGGATAATACAACAAATGCAATTTCTTGGAATTGGAATTTTGAAAATGGAGATTCGTCTAATTTACAAAACCCAAATATTGTATTTAATACTTATGATAATTTTGATGTAGAATTGACTGTAACTGATATAAATGGATGTGTTTCCACGATTACTGAAACAGATTTCATTATTACAGATATGTTAAAACCAGATTTATCTATTTCTGATTCTATTATTTGTGACTCAGATATAATAGATTTTACAGATTTATCCACATCTTTCTTTCCCATTACTTATTATTTGTGGGATTTTGGAGATGGTCAAATATCTACTTCGCAAAACCCACAGCATCAGTTTGTTGGAGTGAATACTTTTGATATTACTTTATCAATAGAAAATGATCAAGGGTGTTCAGAAGAACTTATATTAACGTCTTTGATTAAAACGGTAGGTCCTGCTACATCAGACTTTGAAGCAGACAGATTAATTAGTTGTGCAGGAGAAAATATTAACTTTACAGATTTAAGTTCATCTTCAACTATTATCTCCTCTTGGGAGTGGGATTTTGGTGATGGAAGTTCTTCTGTAATTCAGAATCCTACTTACCAATATAATCAAACAGGAAATTTTGATGTAACATTAATTACAGGAGAGGGGATATGTACAGATACTCTCATTAAGAATCTCTATATTAAAATTATAGAACCATCTGCATTCTTCATACCAGAATATAATTGTGTTGAACCCTTAATGGTGAATTTTTCTAACGAATCTTCTGGTGCAGATTTTGTTGAATGGGACTTTGGTGATGGATTTACTTCTACAGATTTTGATCCGATTCATGTGTATTCTACCCCTGGAGTTTATAATGTGTCTTTAAAAGTAACTAATAATGTAACACTTTGTACTCATGAGTATATAGAACAAGTACATGTGTTTTTTCCCATAGCAGATTTCACTTACTTTATAAATAGTCATAATTCCTTAGAGGATTCGGTTGTATGTTTACCAAATAGACGTTCTTATATTGAGATTTTATCTCCAAATGTAAGAAATTATAGAATAGATTGGGGAGATGGATATCTTGGCTTTAATCGTGTAGATCATCTTTATACTACACCAGGAATTTATGATGTCACTTTAATGATAACTGATGATCATACATGTAAAGATACTTTAGTTATTGAAGATATGTTCCGTGTTACTCAAGTTGAGACTGATTTTGCAATTAATAATGTTCAGGGATGCAATACGTTGACAGTTGATTTTGAGGATTTATCTTCTGTAACTTCATATGTTATTTGGGATTTTGGTGATGGTTCAACCTCTTTTTTAAATAACCCTCAACATGTTTATACAAATGAAGGATTTTACGATATAACCTTGTTTTCAAAATCCATTGAAGGATGTAAAGATACTTTAGTTATAGAGGACTATATAAAATTTGTTTATCCAGAAATAGACTTTGATATTAGTGATGATAAAATATGTAAAAATGATGAGGTTGTATTTGTTGACTCTTCAAAAGGAATTTCTCTTGAATACAATTGGGATTTTGGGGATGGTACCACATCTTCTTCAATAAGTCCAATACATAGTTTTAATTCTATAGGTGTATTTCCTATAAGTTTAATTATTACTGATACTTTTGGATGTGTCTCAGTTAAAAATGTAGATACTATAAAAGTTCAAGAGGTAGAAGCGAATTTTACTTCAAATACTATTACTTCTAATTGTCCTCCGCTTATTACTACGTTTTCAAATCAATCTGTAGGAAACATTATAAATTATACATGGGATTTTGGAGATGGTCTTAACTCAAGTCAGATAAGTCCATCACACTTGTACTCTTTTTCAGGAGAGTTTGACGTTCAGTTAGTTGTAGAAGATGATTTTGCTTGTAAGGATACATTAAAATATATTAATTTAATATCAATATTTGGACCTAGTGGAAGCTTTACATTTAGTACAAACACAATGTGTCATTACGATTCTGTTGAGTTTACTTCAAATGTTCAGAATACAGATTTGTATTTATGGGATTTTGGAGATGGAATATTTTCAACTGACAGTCATCCAACACATTCTTATTCTTCTGGCAGTTATTTTCACCCAACATTAGTAATTGAAAATTCATCTTCATGTCAGATAATAGTTTCTTCTGATGATTCTATACAGGTAGTAGAAATAACTGTAGATGCAGGATTAGATAAATTACTTTGTTTTGGAGATACTGTATTATTAGAATCCATTGGTTCAGCTACTAATTATATATGGAATTCTTCTCCTTATTTATTGCAAGATTCAATCGCCAATACTCTTGCTTTCCCTATAGAAAACAATATGTTTTACATTACAAATTCAGATGGAATGTGTTTTGCAACGGATTCAGTATTTGTGATAGTAGATACGAATATACCTGAACCATTTTTTACTACCTTAAAAAATTGTTATTTGGACAGTATGGAATTATATGGTGATGCGGGAATCAATGCTTCTTCATTTTCATGGGAATGGACAATTCTTGGACAAAACTTATATAGTCAGGATGATTATTTTCAATTCGATACTATCGGATTGTACAATGTAGACTTATTAGTAAAAAACTTAGACAATAATTGTGATGCGAAAACTAGTCAAATTGTAGAGGTTTTACCACTTCCACAAGTAAATTTTAGAACCGATGAGGTTTGTTTTGGTCAGAAAACAAATTTTACAAATCTTTCAGGAAGTGATGTTACCTCAGTTCTATGGAGTTTTGGAGATGGATATCAATCTTCATCTAATTCAAATCCCAGTATTCTTTTTTCTTCTCCTGGTATTTTTAATTCTACATTAGTTGTAAATTCAGATTTAGGATGTTTAAATGCTATAACAAAAGAAGTGTTAGTTCATGAAAATCCAGAAGTATTTTTAAATATTTCTGAAGTCTGTGAAGGTTTTGAAAGTGAATTTACATCTATAATTGTATTAAATGATGGATATATTACAGATTGGACCTGGGACTTTGGAGATGCAAGTATACTTTCAGACACAGAACATAATTCTCATGTTTATGAAAAGTGGGGAGCGTTTGATGTTAGTTTACAGGTAAGATCAAATTTTGGGTGTATTAGTTCTGTTAATGAGCAAGCAATTGTAAATCCTAATCCCGAGATTTTATTTGATGTAGAACAGATTTGTAAGGGAGATATCACAAGATTTACTTCACAAGCATCAATTATAGAAGGTGATATCTTACATTATTCTTGGAGTTTTGGTGATGGAAACACATCAGTATTTACTAATTCTTCAAATGAATATTCTCAAGCAGGAATTTATCCAGTCAATTTATTAGTTAGTTCAGCAAAAGGATGTTCTTCTAATCTAGAGAAACAAATAAAGATTTTTGATCTTCCTGAAGTACATTTTTTAGTTGATAGAGAAGTTTGTGAATTAGAACAGATTAATTTTATAAATAATACAAATTCAGATGATATAATTATAGAATATAATTGGGATTTTGGAGACAGAATCATTTCTTCTGAAAAGAATCCTTCACATTCTTATAAAAACTCAGGAATATATGATGTTTTATTGTCAGTTGAAACTGTTAATGGTTGTAAAAATCTTAATTTAAAGGATAGTTTTATAATTGTTCATAAAAACCCAATTGCCGAGTTTGATATGTCTGACAGAAGGGTAAGTGTTTTGGATTCAGAGGTATTATTTACAAATAATTCAGGTTCTGACTTGTTCTTTGAGTGGGATTTTGATAATGGAATAATAGATTCAGATAATACTGATGTTATAATTAATTTTATAGAAGCAGGAAATTATGATGTATTATTGTATGTTGAGAATGATATTGGTTGTTCAGATGAAATAACACATCAGGTTATTGTTGGTGAAGAATTTTCAGTTTTTGTTCCTACTGCATTTACCCCTAATAATGATGGATTAAATGATGAGTTTCTATCTTCTACACAAGGTGTTTATGAATTTGAGATGAAGATATTTAATAGGTGGGGAGAGTTGATTTTTTCTTCAGATAATAAGGATTTTGGATGGGATGGATATTCCTCTAATACAGGAAATGTTATGGAAAATGGTACTTATCTTTATTCAATAAGAGTTACAGATTACAATGATAAGACATGGGTGTATAATGGAGAGGTAAACTTGATGAAATAAATTATTTATTAATAAATTAGCCGAACTAATATTTGTAAAATGAATTTTAGATTCTTCTTTTTTATTTATATCTTTTTTTTGTTTTCATGTTCTACTAAATATGATAATTCAAATTTAAAAATATTTAAATACAATGAGTCCAATGGAATTTCTACATTAGACCCTGTATTTGCAAAGGATAAGGCAACAATTTGGGCCACTTCTCAATTATTTAATTCATTAGTTAAGATGGGGAGTAATCTAGAAGTTGATCCGTCTGTTGCATCCAGTTGGAAAATTTCTGAAGATGGATTATTATACACCTTTTATCTCAGAGAAGATGTGTTCTTTCATGATAATGAAATTTTCAAAGAAGGAAGAGGTAGAAGGGTGGTTGCTTCTGATTTTGTATATTCTTTTGACAGATTACTACGTGAAGATTTAGCAGCTCCTGGTTCTTGGGTGTTTAATAATGTTTCTTCATATTCTGCAATAAATGATACAACCTTACAGATTTATTTAAAACAATCTTTTCCTCCTTTTTTATCTTTATTAAGCATGCAATATTGTTCAGTTGTCCCATTTGAATGTGCTGATACAAAGGATTTCCGTTCCAATCCAGTGGGAACCGGTCCGTTTCAATTTAAATATTGGCAAGAAGGTGTAAAGCTGGTTTTAAGAAAAAACAACAACTATTTTGAACACGAAAATGGAGTAAAACTACCATATTTAGATGCTGTTTCAATTACTTTTATTAAGGATAAACAATCTGAATTTCTGAGTTTTTTACAAGGTGATGTGGATTTTATTTCAGGAATAGACCCTTCTTACAAAGATGAGATATTAAATAGAGATGGATCGTTAAAAGACAAATATTCAGAGAAAATTAATTTAGAATCTCTACCTTTTTTAAATACAGAGTATCTAGGGTTTTTATTAGATGGAACAAGTGAAACTTCAGAGAATATATATCTAAGAAAAGCTATAAACTCTGCAATAGATAAAGATAAGATGCTAAAGTATTTGAGGAATAACATAGGGATTGCCGCTAATAATGGTTTTATACCTAATGGATTACCTTCTTTTTCCGATACTTTAATTTATGATGAATACAATCAAGTTAAGGCGCTAGATTATTTAGAAAAAGCTGGATTCCCAAATGGACAGGGATTAGAACCTATAATTTTACACACTACATCTTCCTATTTGGATTTTTGTGAGTTTATACAATCTGAAGTAAAAAAAATAGGTATTGAGTTAAAGATTGAAGTAAATCCACCATCTACACATAGGCAAATGGTCGCTACATCAAAACTGGATTTTTTTAGGGGTAGTTGGATGGCTGATTATCCAGATGCGGAGAATTATCTTTCCTTGTTTTATAGTGGTAATTTTTGTCCTGATGGACCCAACTATACTCATTTCCACAATGAGGAATTTGATATATTGTATGAGAAGTCTGTAAAAGAAACAAATATCAAAAAGAGAATAGCGATGTATCAAAAATTAGATGGAATAATAATGCAAAATATGGCAATTATTCCCTTGTATTACGATCAGATTATTCGTTTTACTAATAAAAATATTTCAGGGTTCAACTCCAATGCGCAAAATAGTCTAAACCTTATATATTTGAAGAAGGAGTAGAGTTTACTATTTACCTTTTTTCATTATCTTTGTATTTAATATTATTTACTTATGAACAATAAAATTCTTTTTATTATATTTTCTCTCCTCCTTTCTTTTGCTGTTCAGGCTCAGATAGGAATAACTAACAATGCGCCTAATAATAATCCAACACATTTAATAAGTAATGTTTTAGTTGGAGGAGGAGTTAGTATAAGTAATATTCAGTTTTCAGGTAATAATCAACAAATAGGATACTTTTCAAATGGGAATAGTATAGGAATGCAAAGTGGAATTGTTATGAGTTCAGGACATGTTACAGATGCAGATTTAGGAGGAAACCCTTCTTCAAATAATACTCCTGCCAATGGTTCACAATGTAATAATGTTGTAGGTACTATTTGTAATGACTTGTATACTGTTGCAAATTCAGTACCTCCACTGGTTGGTCAAGGTTTCTCAGTGTCTGACATCAATGACATGTGTGTATTAGAGTTTGATTTTATACCCGAATCAGATACCATCATTTTTAATTATAGTTTTGGTTCTGAGGAATATTTAACTTGGGTTAATTCTTCTTATAATGATGTTTTTGGGTTTTTTATTAGTGGACCAGGAATAACAGGAATATATTCTAGTCCGGCGGGTTTTCCAAACGGATCTCAAAATATAGCGGTAGTTCCTAATAGTAATCCACCATTGCCTATTACAGTTAGTTCAGTTCACCCTGCATATAATGGAATCTATTATAATAACGGAAATACTAATATTTCATATAATGGATATACAGATGTTTTTACAGCAATGGCCGTTGTTCAGCCTTGCGAAACTTATCATATTCGTTTAGCAATAGCAGATGGATCTGACGATTATTTAGATTCTGGTGTTTTTTTAGAAGCAAATAGTTTTTCTTCAACAGCGGTTAGTATTGATACGAATATGGTAAGTATTGTTTCAGACACATTATTTGTAGAATGTTTAGATTCTACACTGGTTTTAGATGCTGGAATTACAAATTCTAATTATTCAGTTTTATGGAGTACAGGAGACACAACAACATCTATATTTGTTGGTCCTGGACAATATTTTTATACAGCAACTAATGGTAGCTGTGTATTATTTTCTGATACTGTTGCTATTTATAATCAGTCTATTATTCAAAAAGATACAATTGTAAATCAGATTTCATGTTTTGGATTAACGGATGGTTCTGTTGATTTGTCAGTTTCAGGTGGGACCCCTCCTTATAATTTTTTCTGGCATGATTCTGTTAGTGGATTTAATTCTATTTCAGAAGATTTAAATAATCTTTCTGAAGGTGTGTATCATTGCGTAATAACAGATTCGAACTTATGTCCTACACCAATGATTTCGGTAAGTATTGTAGAGCCTTCTTCTTTAGTGGATAGTTCTACCTATACAAACGTAAGTTGTTATGGTTTAAACGATGGAGAGATAAGTTTAATTTTATCTGGAGGAACGCAGCCTTATAATGTTAGTTGGAGTTCTTTAGGTGGATATAATAATAATGGAGTCAATATTTCAAATTTGGGTATGGATGTGTATACAGCAACAATTACAGACGCAAACAATTGTGGACCGATTTTTGAATCAATTACCATCACTGAACCATCTGATATTACTTTGTATGGAAATTCAACGAATGTAAGTTGTTTTGGATTTAATGATGGAAGTGTTGACTTAACTACAACTGGAGCTGGTTTAATTTTTAATTGGACAGGACCAAATGGATATACTTCAAATCAAGAGGATATTTCGTTATTAGAACCAGGAATATATACCATTAATATAACAGACAGTACAGGATGTATTGGACCTTCATCATCTTATGTTATAACTGAACCTTCAGAAATTATAGTTTCTCATGTTATTACAGATGTTAGTTGTAACGGATTAAATGACGGAAGTATTGACTTAAATATATCAGGTGGTTTTGGTAATTATACTACAATTTGGAATAGCCCTAATGGATATTTTAATATCTCTGAAGATGCATTTAGTTTGATAGCGGGTCTTTACAATTATACTATTACAGATGTAAACGGTTGTTCTCCTTCAGTAAATCATTCGCCATTAGTAGTATCTCAGCCTACAGAAATACAATTTTCTACATCAGTAGTAGATGAAAGTTGTTATTCATATGCGGATGGTGCTATTGATGTATCCATAACATCATCTGGAGTATATACGTTTTCTTGGATTGGACCTAATTCATTTAGCTCTGGGAATTTAAACATCTCCTCATTAGAAGCTGGTGCGTATAATTTAACAATCACAGATGCAAATAATTGTCAAACATTAGTTACAGAATCAGTAGGAATAGGGAATATTATTTTTGTAGATACATTTATTACTAATATTAGTTGTAATGGGGTAAATGATGGAAATATTATTTTATTAACTCCAAATGCTACAAACCCTACTTTTTCCTGGACAGGACCTAATAATTTTTCATCTACAAACTCTCAGGTTTTTAATTTAACATCAGGAATGTATTCTGTTGTAGTTAATGACACCTTTAATTGTCCTAAACAATTAAACTTCTCAATAACATCACCAAATCCATTATATATTTCTACATCTGTTACGGATGAGAGTTGCGAAACTTATTCTGATGGATCGATAGAAGTTTATGTTTCTGGTGGTACACCAAATTATTCATTCGTATGGAGTAATGGAATTACTGATTCAGTAAATTCAAATTTAACACATGGTGATTACATACTTAACATTTATGATAATAACAATTGTATAATTACCGATACTTTTACTGTTTCATTATATTTATTTGATACCATTAGAACTATTACAAATGTTAGTTGTTTTGGAGGTTCTGATGGAAGTATTGATTTAGAAATTAATGGAGGTAATACTCCTTTTATTTATAATTGGAATACTGGTGCTACTTCACAAGATTTAGCAAATATCCCGTCTTCTGTTTATACTATAAATATTACTGATGCTACTAATTGTACCATTAGTAGAGATGTTATAATTACTGAACCACAACAATTAACTGCTGTAACTAATACAACTTCAGTATCTTGTTTCGGGGATAGTACTGCGACAGCTAATATTCAAATAAATGGTGGTATTTCTCCATATATTTTAGACTGGGGAGTTACAGATACTTCTGCAATGTGGGCAGGTTTTCATTCATATACAATAACAGATGATAACAATTGTAAGTATACCGATTCGGTAGAGATTTTGCAAAATGATTCTATGCAGATAAATTATACTATAACTGATATACAGTGTTATGGTGAGTTTACCGGCAGTATTGAGCTTCAGATTGCGCAAGGTACAGGTACTCCTCCATATTATTATACCTGGTTGGGTCCTAATAACTTTTCATCTAATTCTGAAGATTTATATAATTTAGAATCTGGCAGTTATTCTCTTGAGATATTAGACGCAAATTTATGTAGTCAACAATTACAATTATATGTAAATCAACCACAACAATTATCTCAAACTACAAACATTAGTATTTCTAATTATTCTGGATATAATATACGATGTAAAGGAGAAAACTCTGGTTGGATTGAGTTGTCTGTCTCTGGAGGGTATGGTCCATATTCTTATTTGTGGAATAATGGAGATCAAACTGATAGTATATATAATTTATATGCAGGATCATATTCGGTTATTATTACGGATTCGTTAGGATGTACAGAAAATTTAAATATAAATCTAAATGAACCTTTAAGTTATATTTCTGCTGAGGTTCTTCCTACTTCTAATTTTAATGGGTTTAACATCAGTTGTTTTAGTTTTAATGACGGTTCAGTAACAGTTAATCCAACTGATGGTATTTCTCCTTATACTTATTTTTGGAATACTGAAGAAACTACTAAATCAATAAATAATTTGTATAGCGGGTATTATGAAGTACTAGTTTATGACAATAACATGTGTTTAGCAATCGATTCAATTACTTTAGACCAACCTACAGAATTGTTTTTTGATTTGTTTTATTTCACAGATACGTGTGACAGAGGGGTTGGTAAAGCTGAGTTTACCGCATCTGGAGGAGTCCCTTCTTATACTGCATCCTGGTCAAATGGGGTAGAAGATACAATTGTAGAAAATTTGTTTGAAGGAGAATATACAGTACAAATCACTGACGCGAATATGTGTATACAATCGGATAGTTTTACTATTGAAAATTTAGAAGGCCCTATTGCTAGTTTTGAAGCCTATCCTTACCATAAGAGATTTTTTGATCAACAGAATGAACCTTTCTATTTTGTAGATTTAACTAATACATTTTGGTCAGATATAAAAAGTTGGACTTGGGATTTTGGAGATGGTACTTTTGCTTACGATTCTGTCGTTTCTCATATTTATTCTGAAAGCGGGTGGTATACAGTTCATTTGCAAATTGAAACAGAACATAACTGTATTGATACAATTAGTAAACAAGTTGTGGTTGATGAATATAGTTTTTACATTCCAAATTCGTTTAAGCCATCTAGTATTATAGCTGATAACACTATCTTTAAGGGTTACGGAATAGGTGTCAAGGAATATGAGTTAAAAGTGTTTTCTAGATGGGGAGAACTAATATTTGACACTAATAATCTTGAGGACTATTGGGATGGTACTTATCATAATAATGAAAATTTATGCCCTATTGGAGTCTATACTTACACTGTTTTTATAGAAAATATATATGAAGAAATTTTCAAGTATCAGGGCCAGGTAAAATTACTAAGATAAAAAAAGAATATATTTGTACAATGATTTTTAAAAGATTGTTTTTTTCACTATTTACTTTTTTACTTTTAGATTTTTCTAATGCTCAATCTTATAATGACGGACCAATTTTAGTTGATGTCAAACTTAGGGAAGTTCAAGGTAATTTTGCAGCGACAGATGAAGCTTTATTAGGTATTGGATTTGCTCCAGACGAACTAGTGTTTAAAATATGGACTCAAGACAATCTTTTAACATATCCTTGGACTGGTGGAAGTTGTTTGCAAGATTTTAATTTTACACCTATTGTAGGTGGAGGTAACTCAATTGATTTTAACTCCACTTTTGCAAATTTTAATTTTCCTACAATAACTGTTCCTCAATATTTAAATTTTAAAATTGATGCATGGGAAGATGACATTCCTTCAGATGGACTTAATCTTGGTGCCCTTGGAGGGTTCTGTAATCAAGGACAAGTGTGTGATTGGAATGATAATGTGTGTTGTGGAGTCACTTTATTTGGGTTGTGTGTTGGTATAGAGACAGGTGATGATTATAGGTGTGATGCAAATCCATTTTATCAGGGATTATCGTATAGAAATGGACCTCCATGTCAATGGTATTCTCATGGTTATTTAAATGGTAGTGGGTGTGTTAATCCATCTACTCAGTCTGGCGCGCCAAATACAGATGGTTATTACAAACCCCACATAGAGACTTTTTGGAGGTATACAAAGGGAACATCATTTGCAAATGCTATTGATTTAGGAAACCTAAATACGGGCGTTATTACTCATTTTAATAGTAATGAATGTTATACAGATTACTATCCTGCAAGTTCTGGGAATGACGTGATTTACTCGTTTAATATTAATAATCCTACAGGTGTGAATATCTCATTGTGTGGAGCTAATGGTGCGCAGTTTGATAGTTATGTATATCTTGTTAAAGATACAAGTGTCATTGCTATTTCAGAAAATGATAATTTTTGTAATAATCAATCTGAGATAAGTGCATCACTTTGTGAAATCGGTACATATTATATTGTTGTAGATGCAGTGTCTTCAATTGAATTAGGAACTTTTACATTATTAGTTTCAGAAGATCCTACTTCCTCCTTTTCTATGTCATCATCTATAACAGACGCAAGTTGTAATTCATATTCTGATGGAAAAATCAATGTGTCTTTAAATGGAGGAGTTGCGCCTTATTCTTATTCTTGGTATGATAGTAATATGCAGTTAATTTCTAATA
>MDSW01191636.1_pt1 | contig 26895 bp, 25 predicted proteins | sample 811171 | NCBI WGS metagenome assembly MDSW01 (sample SAMN05326641, study PRJNA326480) | marine metagenome | isolation source: seawater | place: Atlantic Ocean: North West | collected 2012 | reverse complement strand
ATCGACACCAAATATATATTTACATGCTATCGGAGAAATTTTTATTTCATCATTATAATTATAATATTCACCAGGTACATAGGCGTATATTACATAAAAATCTTTTTTTAGTTGTGATAGCCAATCTTTGATATAGTAATTTGTAATATTAGCCAATTTTTTTTTTGGATTAAAAAAAAAAATAATTTTTTTTTTTGAAAAAAAAATATAGTAAAAGATTTTTAAATTTATAATCAATAAATTTATTATTGTATTAATTTTCCTTTTCATTATTTTCTATTTCTTTTTTTAATTCTTCATATTCTTTCATTTTTCTTTGCATGAAATTAACTGTCAATTTAGTTTTTTGTGCCAATCCAGAAGGAGTTAGAATATAAATATAATTAATTTTCTTATTATTTTTCTTAAAATTTGTTAATTTAATTAAACCTTTTTTTTTTAACTCTTTTAAACAATAATTTAATTTACCCAAACTAAAACCTAGCTCGGATGCTAAATCTCTCTGAGTATATTTTGAATTTTTATTTAATTTTCTTAATATGTTAAAATGATCTTGTTTTTCGTCCATTATTCATCATAACGTTCAATAATTGAGCAGTAAAGTAAATATTGTTCAATATTTGAACATAATATATACATATATACAACTATTCTAAAATTTATGAATTTCAAAATTATTAACTTGGTAAATGTTTAAAAAAATCCAACAAATAATAAACAAAGACAATTATAGCTTAATTTTTATAGTTTTTTTTGGCTCAATTATTGCTGCAGTTTTAGAAATAATTGGAATTGGATTTATACCTGTTTTTGCCATGATGATAATGGATCCAACTATTATTCAAACTAAATTACCTAATTATATAAATCTTAAATTTCTTGAGACAATAGATCCAAAAGAGGCATTGATTTGGGGGGGGTTACTATTAACTGCAATATTTATTATTAAAAACTCTTTTTTAGCTTTTCTATTTTATTTGCAAGGGATATTAGTTAAAAAAATTAGATCAAGTCTCGCTATAAAAGTTTTTAAATTATATATTAATGCTCCATATAAAATTCATTATAAACAAAATCCTGCAGAAATTTTAAGAAATATAGATTCAGAAACTAGCGGATCTGTAACAATAGTTCTTCAACTCATAACTCTTTTTAGAGAAATTTTAATTTTATCTGCAATTTTTTTATTACTAGTTTTCGTTGATCCATTAATATCTTTTTCAGTATTTTTAATTTTTACATTTCTGGTTGGAATATTTTTTCTTTCAACCCGAAATATAATTACCAATAATTCAAAAATTTTACAAAAATTTAGAGCTTTAAAATTAAAAGATATTAATGAAGCATTAGGAGCTATTAAAGAAGTTAAGATATTTAATAAATCAAAAACGCTCGAAGAGAAGTTTGGTAATAAAATTTCTGTATGGGAAAAATCTTTTTTAATCAATTATATTCTAACATGTTTGCCAAGATTAGTTCTTGAGTCTACTGTAATTATATCGGTTGTATTAATTTTACTTATTTTTGTGTTTCTAAATAGAGATTTAAATACCATTATACCTTTACTGTCTCTATTTACAGTATCAGCAATAAGAATGTTACCATCTTTTAATAGTATAAGTACATCACTAGCTTATATTAAAAGTTTAGCTCCATCATTAAATGTAATTGTTTCTGAAATGCAAAAATTAGAGAGTTTTGAATTTAGTAAAGAAATATCTTCAAATAATAAAATTAATTTTTCTAAAGATATAAATTTATTTAATATAAATTTTAAATATAATGATGTTGATAAATTGGCTTTGTCTAATTTAAATCTTAAGATTAAAGCTGGTTCCAAAGTTGGTATTATTGGTAAATCTGGAGCGGGCAAAAGTACATTTATAGATTTAATTTTAGGTTTGCTTAAGCCAACTAATGGAAAAATTTTAGTTGATGGTAAAAATATTTCAGAGAATATAACTAGCTGGCAATCACAAATAGGCTATGTACCACAAGATGTATACTTACTTGATGATACAATTAAAAATAATATTATATTTTCATCTAATAATAATGAAGTTAATTTAAATCACCTAAACAAAATATTGGAAATCACAAGGTTAGAGAGTTTAATTAAAGATAACTTGAATGGTATAGAAACATTTGTTGGCGATAAAGGAGCTAGACTATCTGGTGGTCAAAAACAGCGAATAGGTATTGCTAGAGCTCTATTTAATAACCCGAAAGTAATTATTTTTGATGAAGCTACAAGTTCTTTAGATATAGATAATGAGAATAAAATAATTGAGGAAATTTTTTCAATAGATAGATCTAAAACACTAATCTTAGTTACCCATAGACATCAAGTTGTTAAGAAATGTGATATTATATTTCTTTTTGATAATGGTAAATTAATTGACCAGGGTTCATATGATTATTTATCTAAAAAATTTAATTTTGAAAATTTTAGTAGGTAAAAATAATTATGATTAAAAAAACGCTTGAAAAATTAATTAATTTTATAGAAAGAAACTTTTTTAAAAAATTTTTTAATAGAAAGTTAATTTTAATTGGAAATTCTCATATTTTAAATTTTAGAAACAAATATAAAAATATAAAAAACTTAAATGAATTAGATTATAAAGTTTTTTCCCAAAATGGTGAAGACGGTATAATCGATTATCTTTTATATAATTTAAAAATTGAAAATCCAAAATTTATTGAAATTGGCGTTGAAGATTATAACGAAGCAAATACGAGATTTTTATTTGAAACAACTAATGGCAAAGGACTAATCATTGATTGTATTGATGGATTTGAAGAAAAAGTAAAAAAAAATATTATCTTATGGAAAGGAGATTTAAAAATTTTCAAAGAATTCATCACAAGCAAAAATATAATTAATGTTTTAGAAAAATTTGATTTTTTAAAAAAAATTGACCTGTTTAGTTTAGATGTAGATGGAATTGACTATTGGATAATAAAAAATCTTCCAGCAAAGTTTTCCAAAGTAGTTGTATTAGAATATAATTCTAATTTTGGTCCAGATTTAGAGATTACAGTACCTAACATTGAAAAATTTAATAGAACCAAATATCATTATTCAAACCTGTGTTTTGGTGCATCAATTAAAGCTCTAGTAAAATTAATGAAATCAAAAGGTTTCACATTTGTAGGTACTAATAAATCTTGTGTTAACGCTTTCTTTGTTGTCGATGATGAACTAGATAAAATTAATATAGATTTACCAAACTATGAAAATTTAACAAAATATACAAATTCAAATATTAGAGAAAGCAGATCTAATGATGGAGATCTTAATTATTTGTCGGGAGTAAATAAGTTAAAAGAAATAAGCGAATGTGAGGTAATTGATTTGTCAAATAAAGAGAATAAAAGGACTAAAATTAAAAATATTAAGTCCTTGGAATGATATAATAATGGAAAATAAAATATGTATATTTGGATTAGGCTATGTTGGTTTGCCGTTAGCTTTAAACTTAGCTAAAAAATTCGAATGTGTAGGATTTGATATTGATAAGAATAGAATTGAAAATTTAAAGAATAAAAATGATACTAATAAAGAATTTTTACCTAAAAACTTTATTAATAAGAGAATTAAATTTACAACAAATTTAAGTGAGATAATAAATTGTAATTTTTTTATTATTTGTGTACCCACGCCAATTACAAAAAATAAAAAACCTAATTTAAAAAATCTTAATAGTGCTATTCAAATAGTTTCAAAGGTAATAAAAAAAAATGATATAATTTTTATTGAGTCAACAATTTACCCCGGTTTAACTGAAAAATATAAGGATTTTTTAGAAAAAAAAACTCAGCTAAAATGTAATAAAGACTTTTTTATAGGTTATAGTCCTGAGAGAATTAATCCCGGAGATAAAATAAATACCTTAAACAATATTAATAAAATTGTTTCAATTAACACAAATAATAAGAATATTTTATCTAGAGTTTTTAATATTTATAAAAAAGTATCAAAAAAAATTATTTTTTCAAAAGACATTAGATCAGCAGAAACTGCAAAGGTAATTGAAAATATTCAAAGAGATCTAAATATTGCTTTAATGAATGAAATTTTATTAATTTGTAAAAAGCTTAAAATAAATTTTAGTGAAGTGATGCGTCTTGCTAGATCAAAATGGAATTTTTTAAAATTTAGCCCTGGTTTAGTTGGAGGACACTGTTTACCTGTTGATCCATATTATCTTTCAAGTATTGCATCTAGAAATAGATTTAAAACAGCGGTTACTTTATCAGGTAGAAAAGTAAATGATGGAATGAGAAAATTTGTTTTGAATCAATTAGATGATTTTATTAAAAAAAAAAAAATAAAATCAATTAAATTTTCAAAGATACTTATCGTAGGCTTATCCTATAAACCAGGAATTGCTGACATGAGAAATTCATTAAATTTCAAAATTTATAAATTATTATTAAAAAATAAATTAAATGTAAGGGGTTATGATCCATATGTAAAAGATAATATTAAAATTAAGTATAAATTAATTAATCAAATTAAAAATAATAACCACTATGATGTAATTTTATTTTTGTCAAATCATAAGCATTTCGAAAAAGAGTATAAAAAACTTATTAAAACTAAAAATAAATTCAAAATTTTGGATCCATTTGAATATTATTCATAATTAATAAAATGAAAGTTGCTTACAACAATACTATTTTTTTTACACAAAAGTATGGTGGTATATCGAGATATTTTTGTTCAATATTAAATCAATTTATAAACGATGAAAAAATAATCAAAGTTTTTTCACCTGTTTTTAAAAATAGATACTTATTAAATTTACCAAAACAAAATATACAGGGATTATATTTTCCTAGATATCCAACTCCAATTTTTTTTAAATCACTGATAGAATATATTTCTCATTATCAAATTAAAAAATCTGAATATGATTTAGTTCATGATACTTATTATTCTAAAAATATACTAAATTTAAAAAATAAAAAAAAAATAGTAACAGTTTATGACTTAATACACGAAAAATTTGATAGTCTTTATGAAAATAATAATTTGGAAATTAAAAAAAAAAATTATAAAAGATGCCGATGCAATTATTTGTATATCAGAAAACACTAAAAAAGATTTAATTGAATATTACAGAACAGACGAAAAGAAAATTTATGTAACCTACTTAGGACACAATCATATTTCAAAAGGTGCATTATCAATTGATACCTCAAAACTAAATTTACCAAAAAATTTTATTTTTTTTGTAGGTTCGAGATACAGATATAAAAATTTTAATCTTTTTTTGAAATCATATAGTGCGAGTAAAAAAATTAAAAAAGATTTTAATATTGTTTGTTTTGGAGGTGAAAAATTATCTGGTAAAGAAATTATTTTTTTTAAAGAGCTCGGTATTGATAAGAATATATTTCATTTAAATGGCAATGATGATTTACTTTCATATTTATATACAAAGGCTAAATTATTCGTTTTTCCATCACAATATGAGGGATTTGGTATACCTTTATTAGAAGCCATGTCTGTTAAATGTCCAGTTTTAGCAAGCAATACTGCAATTTTTAAAGAAATTTGTAAAGATGGTGTTCATTATTTTCAAAATAATGACCAGAAAAATTTAACTGAAAAATTAGAATTTTTATTATATTCAGATACTAGTTTGTCATCAAAAAAAGATTTAGCATTAAGTATTTCAAAAAAATATAGTTGGAAAAAATGTGCACATGAAACTTATGAAATTTATAAAAAATTATAATTTTACTTTATAAAATGAGAATTCTTATTACAGGAGCTGCAGGCTTCATAGGATTTAATTTTGCTCAATATTTACTTAAAAATTCAAATCATCAGATTATTGGATTAGATAATTTAAACAATTATTACTCCATAAAAGTTAAAAAAAATAGACTCAAAAAATTGAAAAAATATAAAAAATTCAAATTTATTAAATTAGATTTAAAAGATAAAAATAAACTTAAAAAGATTTTTAAATTTAATTTTGATGCAGTGTATCATTTTGCTGCACAAGCTGGGGTCAGATATTCATTAGTAAATCCAAGAGCATATTTGGATAGTAATTTAGTTGGTTTTTTTAATTTAATAGAAAACATCAAAAAAAATAATATAATTAAATTTTTTTACGCTTCATCAAGCTCTGTTTATGGCGAAAGTAACAAATTTCCTTTAACTGAATTAAATCAAATTAAACCTGTTAATACTTATGGTTTAACAAAAAAAAACAACGAGGAAATGGCAGAAATTTTTTTTAAAAATTCGAATATTAAATCCATAGGATTAAGATTTTTTACAGTATTCGGAGAGTGGGGCAGGCCAGATATGTTAGTCTATAAATATTTGGAGTCAATTTTTAACAAAAAAAAAATATTTTATTTAAATAATTTTGGCAACCATACAAGAGACTTTACGTATATTAAAGATGTATGTGAAATAATGTTTAAATTTTTATCAAAAAAAAATAAAAAAAATCATCAAATATTTAATATTTGCTCTAATAATCCTATAAAAATAACTACTGTTTTACAAATGATAGACTCAAACTTTGAGAAAAAACCTCAAATCAAAAAAAGAAAGTTTCAACTAGCAGATGTTAAAAAAACTCATGGCGATAATATTAAAATTAAAAAATTTATAAATAAAAAAAATTTTTCTAATATTAAAGAAGCATTAAATAATACTTGCTCATGGTATAAGATCAATTGGAAAATTTATAATTAATCCTTTTTGTTTTCAACGAAAAAATAATTTCTAGAATTTGAAAATTCTTTTTTACTTAAAATTAAAAAGTTCTTTTCAATGATTTTAATTTTATTATGAGACAAGTTAACAAAAACAAGAAAATGATTTTTATTTATTAATTTTAATAAATTAATTAATTTTTCCAAATCTTCCGGCTTTTTTAAAGGATCATTAAGAATTAAAAGATTATAATTTTTTTCTTTAAAATTAAAATTAAAAAAATCGCTGTTGTAAACTTTAATTTTTTCATTTTCTAGCTTTTTTGATTCATTGTAAATAGAACTTTCATACTCTATTCCATCAATATAAATTTTTTTTATATTTCCGAAATAATATAGTATTTTTCCATAACCTGATCCCAAATCACAAATAAAATTTATTTTATTTTTATTAACAAAATTTGAAATTTTACAAAGTATGTAAAAAGAACAAGGTATTGAATCAGATAAATAATCATTATTTAAATATTTGAACTTATTTAGTTTAGTACTAAATTTTAAAATAAAATATATTTCATAAAAAATGATTACTATTGAATATAATTTATAGTTTAATATTGTATTTAATAAAAATTTAAAATATTTTTTCATTGATTTAATCAATTAATTTTATGGATCAAATTTCAGTAATATTATGTACTTTTAATGAAAAAGAAAAGATTAAACTGACAATAGAAAAACTATTAAAGTATAATGTTTGTGAAATCATAATTGTTGATGATGACTCAAATGATGGAACCATTGAAGAAATTAAAAAATTTAACAGCAATAAATTAAAATTATTTCAAAGAAAAAAAACAAGAGGTCTTGCGTCTGCTTTTATCTATGGTGTAATGATGTCAAAAGGAAATTTTATTTTTAGATTTGATGTTGATATGTATGAAAATATTGACTTCTTTTTTAGTAAAATTAAAAATGTAATTAATAAGGATTTATTAATATTTTCTAGATATATCGAAGGTGGAGATGATAAAAGAAATGCATATAGAAGAATTCCAAGCTTAATAATTAATAAAATATGTCAAATATTTTTATCAAACAAAATTAAGGATTATACTAGTGCAATTATTTATTTTGATAAAAAGATCTTGCAAGATATAAATTTAAAAAATTCAGTTTATGGGAATTTTATTATAGAATTTGTTTTTATGAATATTATTAAAAAAAATTTAATAGAGGAAGTATCATTTATTCAATCAAAATCCACACAAGAAAATAGCAAAAGTGCACCAAATATTTTCAAATTTTTATATCATGGAAGTTTATATTTTTTCACTATAATATATTGTATGACCCTAAAGTTGAGAAAATAATGAATTTTGTTATAGAAAACATTCAAGTTAATAAAAAGATAGTTGCCAAAATTTTTAGATATAAAAAAAAAAAATTTAAAGGAGTAAAATTTTTCACATCGAAAGATCTAAATTTGCAAGTAGGGTATATGTCTCACAATTCAAATCATGAAATTAAACCACACTATCACTTAAAAAGAGGCAAAATAATCAAAGATATGTCAGAGTTTTTAATAATTTTTAAAGGTAAAATAAAAGTTTTATTTTATAATAAAAAAAAAAAATTAGCTAAACAAAAGATTTTGAATAAGAAAGATATGATATTAATTGTTTCAGGAGCTCATGGTTTCAAAATACTAAAAAATACAGAAATGCTAGAAGTTAAGCAGGGACCATTTGTAGGAGAAAAAGATAAAATAAGATTTTGATAAATTGAAAAAATTTTTCCCAGTAAACCAGCCTCTAATTCATAAATCAGATATTAAATCTGTTAATAACGCTTTAAAATCAGGCTGGATTTCATCTGAAGGTCCTGAAGTGGTTAAATTTGAAAAACAGTTTTCGAAATTTATAGGTCATAAATTTGGAATAGCTGTTTCAAGTGGCACTGCAGCTTTGGATATAGCTATAAAAGTTTTAAACTTAAAAAAGGGTGATGAAATAATTATTCCAAATTTCACAATAATTTCAAATATTATTCCAGCCATTAATCTAGGTCTCAAAATTAAATTGATAGATTGTGATATCAAGAATTGGAACATGAACATTAATAAGACTATTGAAGCAATAACAAATAAAACAAAAGCAATAGTTGTAACACATATTTATAATTATCCAGTAAGAATAGATATTTTAAAAAAAATCTGTAAGAGAAAAAAAATTTTTTTAATTGAAGACAGCGCTGAGTCTTTAGGACAAAAAATATATAAAAAAAAATGTGGAAGTTTTGGCGATTTGAGTACTTTTAGCTTTTATTCTAACAAACAAATAACAACTGGTGAAGGTGGAATGATTACTACTAATAACAAAAATTTTTACTTAAAAGCAAAAGATTATAGAAATTTATGTTTTGGAAAAAAAGATAGATTTAATCATAGTGACATTGCATGGAACTATCGAATAACAAATATTCAAGCTTCTCTTGGAGTAAGTCAATTAAAAAGAATTAATTCAATTATTAAAAAAAGACATTTAGTTGGAAAAACATACTATAATTTTTTAAAGGGAAATAAAAATATTTATATACCTGAGCCAGAAAAAAAATTCTCAAAAAATATATATTGGGTAGTAGCAGTTCTAATAACTAACAAAAAATTAAATCTTGATGCAAAAAAAGCTATGAAAAAACTTGCAAGATATAATATAGGCACAAGGCCATTCTTTTGGCCAATGAATAAACAATATTCATTAAAGAAATATAAATTTTACAAATCAAAAAAGTTTAAAAATTCTAATTATATATCTAAATATGGGTTTTATCTTCCGTCTAGTTTAAATCTTAAGTTTAAAGAAATTAAATTTATTTGTAATTGTTTAAATAATATTATTTCGTGAGTTTTTTTTTTGTAAAATTGAGATTAATTTTACAGATCCAAATGAGAAGAAAATAGATAAATAGATTAAACATGGAACAAAATACCTGGTATTACCATGCCATGAAACAAATCCATAAAAATATAAAAAAAATGTAACAAATAGAATTATTTCTTTATATTTTTTTTTCTTATATAAGTCGATTAATCCAATAAAACACAAAATATAAATTATACTAGTATAGATAACTCTAATTGGTAAGAGTTTTTTATGAGTTTCGGTTGTATAATAATATTCCCCCGAATTAAATTTATGATCTGAATAAATATGAAATGGGTTTAAAAGAGTTGTGTGTAATGATTTTTTTAATATAAATTTTGAAAAATCATACAAGTTGTCGAACAAATAATTTATTGATCTCTCTGCTAAAAAATTGTCTAGTTTTACTTTATCTTTTTCATTAGCTACTCTTTTTCTGAACTCATAAATATCCATACTTTTGTTTTGATTTTCAATTAATATAATATTTTCACTTATTGCCCAATCTTTTGCTGCCTCTCCTTCAATTATGTTAAATTCATCTTTAGTTATATTCATCTTTTTTGACATTACTTTTGATATTAAATCCATGTGTGCGCCATGTTTCATGTCCGCAGTAATTATGTAGAAGCTTCCTGATCTTACATAATTGTTAAAACCCAGAAACAACTGCAAAATAAGAAAACCAACAAGTAAAAAAGAACTTTTTAAAACTTTGTTATTTATTTCAAATATTAAAATATAAAAAATAACCGGAAAAAAAATAAAGACAGCATACTGTTTTTGTAAAGAAAGAAGTCCAATTAATAATCCAATTAAAAAAAATGTATAAATGTTTTTATTTTCTTTCAGAAAAAAACCTAAAATAAATATTTGCAATGAGAAAAAAATAGATTCAGACCAAAAAGTTCCATGATATTGAAATATTGTTGGTTCCAATGATAAAAATAAAACCATAAAAAATGTAATTTTTTGGTCATATTTCTTTTTTAATATAGTGAATATAAAGAGTATTGATAAAAAATAAATTAAACATTGTGAAAATAGATATGGGAAATAAATACCAGTTTTAATTTGTGAAGTTTTTTCATCGTAAATATTTTCATCAAATATTAAAAAAAAAATTGCAGCTAATCTAGGAGGAAGATACTTTGTATAATTTTCACGACCAGTGTTAAAGAAATTATCACCATTAGATAAACTTTCTTTTATTTCGCTGCCATGACCCATGTATCTAAGAGGATCATGTTTTAGCATTTGATGATAATTTTTACCCTCAAATTCATTTATTTTATCATATTTAAATAAATTATATTTAGATATTATTAGTGATAAACAAAAAGAAATTAAAATTAATACAAAAGTATATCTATTTATTTTTGTAGAATAGTTACTCATTTTTTAAAGTAAAGTATTAGTACATTTAACAAAGTTCTTATAATTTCTATTTTTGGTATTTTTGATTTACCATGGTGACGATTTTTAAAATGTATAGGAAATTCCTTACTTTCAAAACCCAGTCTATTTAATTTTACAACTGTATTCATAAAAAAACTATAACCTTTAGCTTGAATTTGGTTAAAGTGGAAATCTTTGAGCATAATTAAATTAAATCCTCTATAGGAAGTTGTAAACTCTGTTCCTTTACATTTCAAAAGAAATTTAATTAAGATATTTCCAAAATAACTTATAAAGTATCTAAAAAAAGTCATATCGTTTTTACCACCCAACATATATCTTGAGCCAACTACGAAAGCATGCTTATCTAATAGTTTTATTATCATTGGGATATCTTTAGGATCATGAGACATATCAGCATCAAGAGTTATAAATTTATCGTATTTATTTTTAATTGCGTAATCATACGCAAGAATATGAGCTGTATTTAAACCAAGTTTTTTTTCTCTTTTAATTAAAAAAATATTTGAATATTTTAAGGACAATTTTTGAATTAATTCATAGGTTTTATCAGGACTATTATCGTCTATAATAAGAAGGTCTAAATTATTTTCTGCTTTATAAAGTTTAGTAATAAATTCTTGAATATTTTCGGCTTCATTATAAGTTGCAGTAAAAACTAATGTTTTATTCATTTAATAAATTATATAGCAACACTCATTAAAAATTTTTTTGGTATTTTTTAAAAATTTTTTAAACTATAAACATATGAATTTGAAGTAATAATATATGAAAAAACAAAAATTAGCATTTATTATTGGAATAACAGGACAAGATGGATGCTATTTGAGTCTATATTTATTAAAAAAAAATTATAAAATTATTGGATTTACAAGATGTTTATCAAACAAAAATTTAAAAAATATCATTAAAACTAAATTAAAAAATAAGGTTACTCTAAAAAAATATTCTGATGATAATCAAAAGATAATTTTTAGTGAATTAAAAAAAAAAAATCCTGGAGAAATTTATTATTTTGCTGGACAATCATCTGTAGGTTTATCTTATAATTTTCCAATAGAAACTTACTCAAGTAATATATCCCTACTATTCAATTTATTAGAATACTTAAGAAATAATAATTTAAAAACTAGAATATATAACTCCTCATCAACTGATTGTTTTGGTTATTCAAAAAAAATTTTAAAAAATGAAAATGATGAATTTTATCCAAAAAGCCCCTATGGAAGAGCTAAAGCTTTTACATTTTGGCTTACAAAATTTTATAGAGATAATTATAAAATAAATGCGAAAAGTGGAATACTTTCAAATCACGAATCTCCACTTAGAAATAACAATTTTGTCTTTAAAAAAGTTGTAAACTTTTTAAAAAAAAGAAAGTCAAATGAAAAATTATATTTAGGAAATGTTTCAGTTTACAGAGATTGGGGTTGGGCTCCAGAATTTTCATCAGCAATATATAAAATAAATAATTCAAGAAATCAAAAAGATTACGTTGTTGGTACAGGTAAAATGTTTAAATTAAAAAATATAATTTATAAGATGTTTGAATTATCTAATGTAAAAAAAAAATTTTTAAAAATTAATAATAAAAATTTTTCAAGACCAAATGAAATAAAAAAAATATGTTCAAGCCCAAAACTTATTAAGAAAGAATTAAATTGGAGTGCAAAAATAAATGGTAATAAGCTTATAAAAAAATTATTATCTGAAGAATTAGTTTAATTTTTTAAATTATGAAACATCTTAATCATCCCGATTTTTTATATAAACCAAAATTAGAATATATAAAAAAACATATTAAAAACATTCAAAAAATTAATATTTTAGAATTCGGAGTAATGAATGGAAGATCAACTAAAATGTTTTTAGATTTATGTGATGATTTAGACGGTACGCTTAATTCAGTAGATATTAATGATCATAAAAATTTATTTAATAACCCAAGGTGGAATTTCATTCAAAGTAGAGATGATAATTATGATTTGTTAAATCAAATAAAAAACAAAGAATTTGATATAATTTACATTGATAGTTTACATGAGCCAAATCATGTTAAGAAAATATTATATTATTATTATGATTACTTAAAAGTGAATGGAAGAATATTTATTGATGATATTAATTGGTTGCCATTTGTTAAAAATTCTTTCAAAGAAAGTGAATATTCAGAAGTTATTAATAGAAAAACTTTTTCAAAAATAATAGAAATTTATTTTGTAAATTTTGAAAATATCCAACTAGAATTTAATTTTAATGGAACTGGAAATGCCAACATATTAAAACTAAACAAAAATAAGTTAAATGAACCAAAAAAAATTAAAAACCGATTATTTGGTCTAAGAAATATAATAAGACATTTTTTAACAAGTAAGCGCATGCCAAAGATGTAATGAAATATAATATTTTCAATAAAAATAATAAATTAAATTTTTATTTTTTTTATTATCTATTAATCTTATTTTTTTTTTCAGTGTGCTATTTGTATATCAAACATGATGTTGGGAATGACTCAACAATTTCTGAATGGTTTATTAATTATTCGGGAGGATTCACAAAAAGAGGTTTAATTGGACAAATATCTATTTTTTTTTCAAATTTATTTAATTTAAATTTAAGAGATTCAATTCTTATACTCCAAATCTTATTTGTATTTATATATTATTGCTTAATATTTTATTATGTAAAAAATATTTTTTTAGAGAGATTTTATTTATTAGCCTTATTTAGCCCAATATTTTTATTATATCCAGTTGCGGAAGTTGAAGTTTTAGCGCGAAAAGAAATATTTATTTTTATATTATTTATCTTGCATTGTTCAATTCCTATAAAAAATGTTTCATTATATAGACTTTCTAAATTAACAATTTTACCATTATGTATGCTTATATGGGAACCAGTAATATTTTTTATTTTATTCTGGATCTTCATTGATATTATAATTAACAAAATAAGTACTAATATAAAAAAATTATTTTTAGAATTATCATTTTATGTGCCATCTATATTGATTGCTTTTAACTTTATTTTTTTCCCCCTTACAGAAGTAGAACATTTTAAAATGTCTAGTAATCTTGAGCAAAATTTTGGAGAAATTTGCTATATGTCCTGCGCTTTATTGAATGATAAATCAACTCTATTGCAACAATTCCAAGGTAATCTTTCAAGTTATTCTCCAGAAGTATTTATAAGATACTTTCTAATAGTAGTCATTGGATTTGGTCCTATTTTTTTTATTTTATATAATTCTAAATTAAAAAATAAAAAAATAATATTCATTGAAAAGCTTAAACTTTTAAATTTACTTGGAATAATATTATTATTACTGAGCCCAGTTCTAATTCTTTTTGCAATGGGATACGATTGGGGAAGATGGGTTAATATCAGTTATGTAATGACTTTTATTTTATTTTTATTTTTAATAAAAAATAAATTAATAAATATAAATATTAAAAAAATAAAAAAAAATAAACTTAATTTATTTAAAAAGAAAATTTTTGTTGGAATTTTTATAATATTTTGTTTTACATGGAACCCAAAAACAGTTGTTACTGGAGATGTAGCATCTTTCCCAATATATAGAATTCCATACAAGCTAGTTAAAATCAATTTTTTAAACCAATGAAAGAAAAAGCTAAGATATATTTTTTTAATCCTTATCCAGGGATTGGTGGTGCAGATACAACAATCCACAAATTCATTGAATCAATAAACTTAAAAAAATTTGATGTTGAATATATTTTATTAAAAAAAAAAAATATTTTATTACCAAAAAAAATAAAAATAACACAAATACATTCTAATTCTACATTTTTAAGCTTCTTTGAACTACTTAAAATAATTAAAAAAGATAAAAATAAAAAAAAAATATTTTTTTCAATGCAATATTTTGTAAATGTTTGGACAATTATTTTTATGAAAATATTATTAAATATTCGAACATTTATTTATGAGATTAATCATTTAGATGAGTTAAAATATCATAGGAATATAAAAGAATTTTTTAAAAAAAAATTAATATTTTTATTAGTCAAAGTTTTTTATAAATATTCAGATATTGTTGCAGCAAACAGTAAGGAAACTAGTATTGAACTATCAAATTATACCAAAAAAAAAGTAATAACAATTTACAATCCTTGTTTTGAAAAAATAATTAATAAAAAAAGAAAATATAAAAAAAATACAAAACTAAAAATATTAAATATTGCAAGATTAACCGAACAAAAAGATCAATTAACAATATTAAAAGCAATTAATAATAGTAATTTTAAAAATAAAATTAAATTAACTATCGTTGGTTTTGGGCATTTAAAGATAAAATTATTAAATTATATTAAAAAAAAAAAAATTGATTGTGAAATAATCGAAAATAAAACTAGTCTGAAATATTACTATTCTAATAATGACTTATTTGTTTTTTCTTCAATATATGAGGGACTTCCAACAACAATGGTTGAAGCAGCAAGTTATTGTATGCCAATTATTTCTTCAAATTTTAGATCAGGGTCAAAGGAGATACTTTGTTCTGGTAAAGGAGGAAGTATATATAAAATTAAAGATCATAATAAGCTTTCTAAACTAATTGATAATTTTTATAAATATCCAACATTTTTTTATAAAAAAGAAATAATCTGTAGAAAAAATTTAATTAAATATTCGGTAAAACAAAATTTAAAACTTTTTAATAATATTTTAAAAAAAATTTAAATTAAGATTTCTTCTAATTTTTTAAAATGTTGAAATATAGAATATTCTTTACTAAACTTAATTGCGTTTTTTATTTTTTTTAAATTATCAGTTTTTTCACTTTCTAAAATTTTTGATATAAAATCTTTTTCATTATTGTGTTCAAAAAAATATCCAGTATTTCCAAATTCATTCATCTCTATTGGTCCGTTTTTTACTAAAGAAGATATAATTATCTTTTTTAAAAAAGCTCCTTCAATCAAGGTAAATCCAGGATCTTCATAGTTTGCAACAGAGATTAATCCAGATGAATCATTAATTATATTATAAACATTTTTTTTAAATCCAATTAAAAAAATATTTTTTTCCATTTTTTTTTTTTATAATTTTTTCTTTTAATAATTTATAGTTTTCTCCCTCACCAACTATCAATAATTTTTTTATTTTAATTTTATTTAAATTATTAGAAAAAGAATCTATTAAAAAACTAAAATTTTTTTGATTTGTTAATCTACCAATTGCGACATAAAATTTACCATTAATATTTTCGAGCTCATTTTTTAATTTTTTTTTGTTGTTTATTTCACTTGCAACAATTATTGGATCTTTAACAACTTTAATTTTATGTTTTTCAAAAATATTATTATTTATTAAATGATCTTTGGTTAAATTTGTTGGTGCAGTTATTGCGTATAAATATTTAGAAAATAATTTCCATAATATTTTTCTGAATATTGTCATTTCAGGATAGCCAGAAATTCTTAATATGATTTTTGTTTTTTTTGATATTAATGGACTGAGAACAATTGGTAGAAATGTTAGTAGATGGATAATTAAATAGTCAGGTTTATATTTCAATATTTTAAAAATAAGAGGAAAAAAATTAATAATAAAAATTATTATGAAAGAAAATCTGCTAAAAAACATTCCTTGTTTTGGCAGATATTTGTGCAAGTTTATATTTTTAAGAGTGCTTGATATATTGATATTAAAAATATTATTTTTAAAAAATAGCCATTCTCCCGAGCTATCTAAAATTGTGACATCAGGTTTTTTTTGACTATACTTTTTAATTGAAATAGCAGATCTTTTTACTGCATTTATTGTAGCTATATTAGTAAGATATGGACACCAATAATAAATTTTCATAGTAATTAATTTTAATTGTTATATTAATTTGAATTTATCAAAATTTACTAATAGTAAAATGAAGAATCCAAAAATTTCAATAATTACAGTTGTCAAAAATAATAAAAATTATATTGAAAAAAATATATTAAGTTTATTAGGACAAAAATACAAGAATTATGAACACATAATTGTTGATGGTGAGTCTACTGATGGCACTTTAAAAATTATAGAAAAATATAAAAAATCAATTTCGTCTTTTATTTCCCAGAAAGATAATGGAATATATTATGCGATGAATAAAGGAATTGACCTTGCAACCGGGGATATTATTGGAATTTTAAATTCAGATGATTACTTCTATGAAGATGCTTTAGAGATAGTAAAGACATATTTTGAGACTAAACCCGAAATAGATTTTTTATTTGGGAGTGTGCACAAATTCTCATTAAGAAGCGGTTTTTTCCCAAAAAAAATTTATTGGACATTCAACTTTTATACCACTCATTCTGTAGGCTTTTTTATTAAAAAATCATCACAAAAAAAATTAGGATACTACAATACTAAATATAAATATTCTTCGGATTATGATTTATTTTATAGAATGATTGTCAAAAATAAAATGATAGGGGCAGCGACAAGTAAAAATGAAATTCTTGGTTATTTTAATCCACATGGTTTTTCATCAAAATTAAGATATATAGATTATTTGAATGAAAACACCAAGATAAGATTAGATAATGGTCAAAATAGTATTATTGTCTGGATGATTCATATTTTAAGACTTTCAAAAAGAATATTTAGGGTTATTAAAGAATTTAAATATAAATGAATTTTTTAATTACTGGATCGGCAGGATTTATTGGATTTCATATTAGCAAATCTTTATGTGAAAAATATAAAAACTCAAAAGTTTTTGGTATTGATAATTTGAATAATTTTTATTCAACTAAGCTTAAAATAAAAAGAATAAAAGAATTAAAAAAATATAATAATTTTTTTTTTGAAAAAATTGATTTAACTAAAAAAAGTAAAATTGATAATTTTTTTAAAAAAAATAGAATTAAAATTGTAATACATCTTGCTGCTCAAGCAGGAGTAAGAGATTCTTTAAAAATCCCCGATTCCTATTATAAAAGCAATTTTATAGGTTTTTTAAATATAATTTCTGCCTCTGATAAAAATAAAGTAAGAAAATTTATTTTTGCTTCATCAAGCTCTGTTTATGGAGATAAAAAAAAATTCCCATTAAAAGAAAATATTCAAATTAAACCAAAAAATTTATATGCATCGACAAAAAAAATTAATGAGGATATTGCAAAAGATTTATCAAATATATCAAATATGAAAATAATAGGTCTAAGATTTTTTACAGTTTATGGAATCCATGGGAGACCAGATATGTTTATTTTTAAATTTCTTAATTCACTTTTCACCAAGAAAAAATTTTATCTTTTTAATAAAGGTAATCATTATAGAGATTATACCCATATTAATGATGTAAATAATATTATTTTAGGTCTAATAAAAAAAAATATTAAAAATAAATTTCAAATATTTAATATATGCTCAAGCAAAGCAATAAATATAAACAAATTAGCAAAAGTAATAATTAAGCAAGTTAAAATAAAACCTAAACTTTTAAAAGAAGGTAGAAATAGTATAGAGGTATTCAAAACACATGGAGATAATAGAAAAATTTTAAAATATTTAAATTATAAAATATCTCAAAATATTTTTGAAGAGCTTCCAAAAATAATAAATTGGTATAAAAAAAATAAAATTTGGAAAATTTGAAATTGATATTTCTATAATATGAAAAATAAAAAATTAATATCTATATTAATAATAAACTATAATAATGCAAAATTTTTAGATAGGGCTATATATTCATGTTTGAATCAAACCTATAAAAATTTAGAAATTCTAATATATGATGATAAGTCAACTGATAGTTCAAAAAAAGTTTTAAAAAAATACTATAAAAACAAAAGAATAAAGTATTTTATTAATAAATCAAAAAAATTTAACATACCAGCTTTTGATGCAAAAAATGCTTACTATTATTTAATAAAAAAATGCAGAGGTGAAATAATATTTTTATTAGATAGTGATGATTATTTTAAAAAAAATAAAGTATTTAAGATTATTAAAGAATTTAAAAAAGATAATAAAATTAATTTTGTGCAAAATCTTCCAAAAATTATTACAAGTAAAAATTTCTCAATTAAAAGAGATAACAAGAATAATTTATTAAGTTACTGGCCCTATTTAGCTCCTGCTAGTTGTATTTCATTTAGAAGGAAATTCATAAAAAAATTCATAAAAAAAAATTTATTATTAGAAAAAAAATATCCAGATGTATGGTTAGATTTTAGACTTGGAGCTTTTTCATATTATGAAGACAAGTCATTTTTTTCATATAATGAAAATTTAACAGTTTACAAACCTTATGGAGAATCAAAAAAATATACTTTATTTAGTAAAAATTGGTTTAAAAGAAGAACACACTCATTCGAATACGTAAATAAAATAACTTATGGAAAACTTAATTTAGAATTTAATTTAGATTTTTTAATAACAAATATAATTTTTAGAGTTCTTAAAATTTTATAGATTGTTTAAAATATAATAGTAATTATTTAAGTTCTTTTTATAATTAAATCTGTTAAGTCTTTTTATTCCATGTTTTTTTAATTTAATCATTTCTCTTTTTTTTCTATTATAATTTTTAATATTTTTTGCTAATTGAATATAATCTCCTATTCTAAATAATATTCCTCCTCTTCCATTATCTAAAATCTCTTTTGGTCCAGTTGGACAATCAGTTGACATAATAAATTTATTTAAAGCCAGACCTTCTAGTAATACATTTGGTAAACCTTCAAATCTTGAAGTTAATATCATTACATCTGATTTTAAAATATATGGATAAGGATTTTCAACACGATCTTTAATTTTTATTATTTTTTCTAATTTATTTTTTTTAATAAATTTAATTAGACTATTTTTCATATAACCGTCTCCAAATATTAACAATTTTATATTGTCATCTTTCTTAAGTAAATTTATAGCTTTCAATAAACACAAATGATCTTTTTGATGAACTAATCTTCCTATAGATATTAGATTAAGATTATTTTTATTAAAAAATTTAAATATTATTTTTTTTTTTGAAAGTTTTTTAATTTCTAGAATATTTAAAGGATTATATATATATATACTATTTAAATTAAATTTCTTTTTAAGTTCTTTTTTAAATTCAAGACTATTTACAATAATTTTATCAGACCATGAAAAAATTTTTGAGAATATAAATTTTTTAAAAATACTATTTGACCATCCTGAAGGAGATGAATTTGGCCGAATAACAATTTTTATATCTAAAAGCTTGCAGAAAATAATACAAATTATATTACCCTGAAAGCTAAATACTTTAAAATTCCTATTATTTTTATACTCTTTGTAAAGTAAAAAAATACAGATTAAGTATTTTAAAGGCCTTCCATATTTCCCCCAAAAACTATTTTTTGGGCTTATAAACTTTATTGAGTTATTTATGTTTTTTTTTGCATGTTTTGAAGCGGTAATTAAAGAAACATTTAGTTTTTTTTTTATAAAATAATTAGAAATTAGACTAATATTTTTTTCTACACCTCCTCCTTCAAAAGAAGGCATAAAAAATATAATCTTTTTTTTGTCTTTATTTTTATACATTATGATAGATATAAATTGTTAACATAAGATTTATGAATTTAGTAAGTGTAATTATACCCTATTTCAAAAAAAAAAAATATATAGCTGATGCACTACAATCTGTTTTAAATCAAACTCATAGTAATTTAGAAATTATAATTATTTATGATGATCCCGATAAGGAGGATTTAGAATATATAAAGGATTTAATAAAAAAAGATGAAAGAATAAAATTAATTATTAATAATAAAAATTTAGGAGCTGGACTATCTAGAAATATTGGAATAGACCAATCTAAAGGAAGTTTTATAGCATTCATTGACTCAGATGATCAATGGATTGAGAATAAAATAGAAAAACAACTAAGATATATGACAGAAAAAAATATTAATTTCTTACATACGTCTTATAAAATTATTAATGAAAAAAATGAATATGTTTCCAGCAGAAAAGCTAGAAACTTTTTAAACATTAATGATTTGATAACATCTTGTGATATTGGATTGTCCACAGTATTACTTAGAACAAATATAATTAAATCTAATAGATTTCCTAATTTAAAAACTAAAGAAGATTTTGTTTTATGGTTAAATTTAATTTTAGATAATGTTAAAATTTATGGGATGGATGAAAATCTAGTCTTATGGAAAAAATCTAAAAATTCACTTTCATCTTCAACTTTACAAAAACTTTTAGATGGTTTTAGGGTATATAATTCATATATGAAATTTAATATATTCAAATCTATCTACTATCTATTATGTTTGAGTTTGAACTATTTTAAAAAATAAATGACTTTATTTTATTATACTTTATTTATCCCATTTTTTATTTTAATTATAAATTTTATATTTAATAAAAAAAAAATCTTTCAAAGTATAACAGGAGATAATCATCAATTATTTGTAGAGAGAAAAGGAATACCACTATCGGGGGGTATAATAATTGCTTTAATGACACCCCTAGTAATAGGTTTTAAACTAGAAATCTATCATTTAGCTTTTATTATAATTTTTTTTATTGGATTATTGTCTGATACAAAAATTTTACAATCTGCAAAAAACAGATTTTTATTTCAAATTTTAGCTATATTTCTTTTTGTCGTTTACTACGATTTAAGTTTATCTAATATACGGGTTTTTTTTATAGATTATTTTTTGGATTATAAAATTTTTTCTTACTTTTTTGTTACATTTTGTTTATTAATTGTTGTAAACGGATCAAATTTTATTGATGGGTTAAACGGATTAGCTTTAGGGTATTACACCATAGTAATTGGAATATTACTTAATCTTAATTTGTATGAAAATTTTTTTAATTTTAACAGTATATTATTAAATTATTTAATACTTTTTTTATACTTAATACTTTTTAATTATTTTAATAAATTATATCTTGGAGACTCGGGCTCATATTTAATTGGACTGTCTGTTGGAATATTACTTATTGTTACTTATAGAAACTTAGACAATATATCACCTTTTTTTATTGTGCTTTTATTATGGTATCCATGTTACGAAAATTTATTTTCTATTATAAGAAAGTACAAATTTAATTTGTCCCCTTTAAAAGCTGATAATAAGCACTTTCATCAATTACTTTTTAACTTTATAAAAAAAAAATCGAAATTATCAAATTTATTTGCAAATAACCTTTCAAGTATAATTATTAATTTATATAATTTTGTAATTCTTTTTATTGGCTCATTAAATATATATGACTCAAGACTTCAAATAACACTTATTTTTTTATCAATATTTATTTATATATATTTTTATTTTAAACTTTTTAATTTCAGATTTAATATTAAATAGAACTAATTACTTTTTGGAATTAATAATCCATAATTTATCCAAAATATAGTTGCGGAGTAAGTTGTAAAAAAACTTCCAGATGGAAGTAGTGGTATAATAGTAGCTAAAAGAAATAATAATGAAGATAATTGAAAAATATTTTTTTCAATTTTGTAAGATTTAAAAAAGTTAAAAATAGATAAAAAGAAAAATAATATAAATAGGAGATATCCAATTAAACCTGTTTCAGATAATATCTCAAAATGCATTTGGTGAGGGTGAGTTGTTTGTCTAGCATCAGTAAAAATAAATTCTTTATTCCTATATTTAGGATTTCCACTCTCAACTCTAAAATTTTTTAAACCTATTCCAAATATTTTATTATCATTAAAAATTTTTATAGCAGTATCGTAATGTGCGCCATAAGGCGACATTTTGAGAGATTCTATTGGTTTCAAATTAAATTGCACCAAGGGTTTTAATAACATTACCCAAAATCTTTCTTTATAATTTTTGTTAGAATAAATAATAGTAAATAAAAATGTTAATGATACAAAAATTACAAAAAATTTTTTTAAATAATTTTTTTCCTGGAAAAAAAATAAAAATAAAGAAGTAATAATTAATACTTTTAAAAAATTTGATCTTTCACCAATAAGTAATGCTACTATTATAAATACAATTGAAAAAACAAAAGGAATATAATTTTTTTTATATTTATATATTAAATAAGATAATGTTATTAAAACAAACCCAAAATAATAATTTCCAATTTTAAGCTCTTCGCCAAGAAAGCTAGATAATCTTCCCTGTCTTTCAGAAACATTTCCAAATATATTAAATCCCATTATTGATTCAAATATTAAATCAATTGTAACAACGATAAATAATAAACTCCAAAATTTAAATATGAAATTTATAAAATAATTAAATTTTTTACTTAAGTAGTAGTTTATTCCAAATGCCAATATAACAAATCTTATAAAGCCAATGGATCTATTTATGGAATTTTCAAAGTTTATTCCAATAACTGCATTGGTTATTAAATATAACCAAATTATTATAAGCAAATAAAAAATTTTATTTTTTAAAAATATTGTTTCCTTTTTTAATATGATTTCTACTATAAATAAAATATTAAATAATATTACCAATGTGTTTATTACACCTGAGCCAACCAATAATGATAATGGTAAAAAAACTAAGATGAATAAATTTATTTTTTGAGTATATTCACTTATATTAAATTTTTTTTGTAGAATGCTCATAATTAATTTTAAAACAATTCTTTATCATATAAATTAGTTAATTTTTTTAATAAATATGATACATAAAACACTACTAGTTATAATATGTATTCAAATTTAGCTATTTTTATTTTTTCATATATATTTATTTTATTTTCAACTATTGGATATGGATTTTTAATATCAAAAATTTTTAATAGATATAATATTTCAAGTAATTTAGGTTACCTGGGTTTAACGGGGTTATTTTTTTTGGGAATTTACTCTTACCTTAGTTCTATTTTTTTAAAGCACAATTATTTACATAATTCTTTGATTATGTTACTAGGCTTTGTAAGCTTTATATACTTCATATATTTAAACAAAAATAGATATAAATCTCAGTTTATAAACTTACTAATTATTTTTTTTATATTATTTTTCTCCTCATTAATATTTAAGATGCATGATGATTTCCCATATTATCATTTTCCATATTCATATATTTTAACACAAAACAACTTAATTGTTGGTTTAGGACAATTAAATCTTGGTTTTAGAACACCTTCATCATTATTCTATTTAAATTCACTTTTTTATTTACCACTTATAAAATTCTATATTTTTATGATGCCTTCAATATTAATTTTGGGATTCGTAAACTTTATAATTTATGAAAAAATTATTCAGAATTTTAAAATTAAAAAAATTAATTTTGTAACCTTTTTTAGTTTATTAGTCTTAATTTTTATAAATATATTTTTTTACAGAATTGGAGAACATGGGACAGATAAATCAGCTCAAATTTTAATTTTTTTATTAGTAATTGAAACACTAATATTTATAAAATTAAATAATTTATCAGATAAGATATTATCAAAAATTTACTTACTAATTGGATTAATAATTTCTTTAAAGGCTTTTTATGTACTTTATTCAATAATTTTTTTTATTTTATTTTTTGAGGTATATAAAAAAAAAAAATTCTATGGAAGTATTTTATTTTTTTTAAAAAACAGCTTTTTTATTCCTTTTTTTATTTTTTTTATTTTAATCATATTTAGTTATTTTGTTAATACAGGCTGTTTAGTGTATCCAGTTAGCTTTACTTGTTTTGAAGGTTTTTCTTGGTCTATAACTAAAGTTGAAGTTATTGAGGTAAATAATTGGTATGAATTATGGTCAAAAGCAGGAGCAGGGCCAAATCATAGAGTTGATAATCCTCAGGAATATATAATTTATTTCAATTGGTTTGGTAATTGGATAGATAAATATTTTTTTAATAAAGTTTCTGATTTTTTATTAGGTGTAATATTTTTGATGCTATTAGTAAGTTTTATTTTTTATTCTCCAAATAAGAAAAAAAAAAACTTTCCTAAAATAAAATTTTTTTTATTTGTTCTATTTTTATTGTTTATAGAATGGTTATATAATCATCCTGCATTAAGATATGGCGGGTATGCAGTAATAATTTCAATAACTTTTTTAATATTATCTACCAGATTAGACAATTATAAGATGTCAATAGATAAGTTAAAAAAAAGATTTAATATATTAATCTTGATTACAATAATAATTTTTTTAGGAAGAAATATTAACAGGATCAATAACGAAATTGAGGTTTACTCTTATAAACCTTTAAAAGAAGTTAATTATAGGATTAATAAAAATTATTTTGATATTTCTAATCTTATTAAAAGTAAAATTATGAACTATGAATTGTGTAAAAAAGATAAATCAAAGTGCAATGAAAAAGGTAAAATAAGAATAAAAAAAATATTTAATAACTATATTTTATATGTTGAAAAATGATTAATTATCTAACTCTTTTAATAATTAAAATTTTTGATTTTTTTCATAAAAAAAAAATAATAAATTTTCTAAAAAATAAAAAATACTATAAATTTAACACTGTTTTAGATGTTGGTGCTCACTATGGAGAATCAATAGAATTATTTTTAGAGAATTTTGATATAAAAAAAATTATTTCTTTTGAAGCAAGTCCTGAAAACTTTAAAACTTTAAAAGCAAGGCATAGAAATCTTAGTAAAACATTTTCTGGAACAGATATTGTTATAGAAAATTTAGCTACAGGAAATGATGAAAAATTATTAAGTATTAATCAATTCACTGAAAGTTCATCTTCAACTATTAAAAACATAAATGAAAATTCCAAGTATTTTAAAAAAAAATTTTTTTTTTTAAAAAATAAAAATAAGTTACTATTTCGTAAATTAGATATAAAAGTTGTCAAATTGAAAAATTATCTGATTGATAAAAATGTAAAGAATATTGATTTTTTAAAAATCGATACAGAAGGATATGAGAAAGAAACAATACTCGGACTTGATGAAAAAATCAAAAATGTAAAACTAATATTTTTTGAACATCATTATGATAATATGATTATTAAAAACTACAAATTTAGAGATTTAAATAAAATTTTAGTTGAAAATAATTTTTTTCAAATTTTAAAAATTAAAATGCCTTTAAGAAAAAGTTTTGAATATATATATCAAAATAAAAAAACCCTAAGTTAAATGATTAAAGTTCTTATAATTGGTAAAAAAAGTTTCATAGGATCAAATCTATATTTAAGTCTAAAAAAAAAATTTATTGTCAGGTTAATAAGTTTTTCAAAATTTAAAAAAAAAAAAGAAAATTTTTTTAAAAAATTTACACATATTATAAATTGTTCGGTAAATCCAAAATATGTTAAACTAAAATATAATAAAAAGTTTGATAATGATATTATAATTGCAAAAAAAATAAAAAATTTTAAAATAAGATATGTTTTCTTTAGCTCTAGAAAAGTCTACTACCCCAAATATAATATTAAGGAAACTAGTATCCCAAAACCGACTTGTAACTATTCAAAAAATAAAATAAGAACAGAAAAAAATTTAAACTTAATCCTCAAACACAAAGTTTTAATATTTAGAATTTCTAATATTATTGGATTACCAATTAAAAATAATAATAGAAAAGTACATTGGACTTTCATTGATCAATTTTTCTATCTAGCAAAAAAAGGGACCATCATCGATAACGGTAATATTTTTAAGGATTTTATTTCGATTAATAAATTCTCTGAAATTATATATTTTGCTATTAAAAAAGATATCTCTGGAATATATAACATTTCAATTGGTAAAAAAATCTATCTTAATAAAATTGTAGAATGGCTTAATTATTATAACAAAAATAAATGTAAAATCGTTAAATTAAAAAAGAATCTTAGTAATAAAGATAATTTTACATTAAATAATGAGAAATTAATGAAAATAATAAGTTTTAAATATTCAATTAATGATTTAGAAAAATATTGTAAGT
>MDSW01011916.1_pt1 | contig 26908 bp, 26 predicted proteins | sample 811171 | NCBI WGS metagenome assembly MDSW01 (sample SAMN05326641, study PRJNA326480) | marine metagenome | isolation source: seawater | place: Atlantic Ocean: North West | collected 2012 | reverse complement strand
TCATTTTTAATTATTGTCTCACAAATACTAATTAATAAAGATTTCTTAAAACAAATTAAAAAACAGGAAATATCTTTAATTTTAATAATTTGGTTAATTATTCCCTATGGCTGGGCCTGGCAAGGGATTTTGAGACCATCAATGTTTACATATGATTTGGCATATCTTTTAAATTATTTCTTTGATTTATTTAATAATGAAAGTATTAACTCAAGTATAATTTGGCCATTTAAAACTTTAAGATAAAATTATAAATTATGAAAGCAGATATTGCTATTATTGGTGGTGCAGGTCACATAGGACTTCCTCTTGGAATTTTATTTGCAAATAAAGGTAAAAAGGTAGTTCTATATGATAAAGACAAAAATAATGTAAAGAAAATAAATAAACTTGAAATGCCATTTATTGAGGATGGTGCAGATAAATTACTCAAAAAAAACAAAACAAGAATATTTGCAACTACAAACAAATATTATCTTAAATATCCAAAAATAATTATAGTTTGTATTGGAACTCCTGTTGAAAACTCTAAACCAAATTTGAAGTTTTTTTATAAAATGTTTAGAGAAGTTAAAGAAAATTTAAACCCAAAAAAATTAATTGTTATAAGAAGCTCAATTTATCCTGGAACATGTCTAAAAATTCATAAAATTCTAGGTAAAAAATATAAAAATATCTCTTATTGCCCTGAGAGAGTTGTTCAAGGAAAATCAATAGTAGAATTACCAAAACTACCCCAAATTATTTCCGGTCTATCAAATAATGCAATTAAAAAATCAAATGTATTATTTAAGTTAATATGTAAAAAAACAATTATAACCACTATTTTAGAGGCTGAATTAATAAAGCTTTTTTCAAATGCCTGGAGGTATATTAATTTTTCAATATCAAATCAATTTTATAATATATGTGAAAAATTTGATGTTAATTTTAAAGTGCTAAGGGAAAACATGATTGATGGTTATGATAGAAATAAAAGTATACCCAAAGCTGGCTTCGCTGCAGGACCTTGTCTTTATAAAGACACAGCACAATTGAATTCATTTCTTAAAAATTCTTTTACCTTAGGAATAGCCGCCACAAACATAAACCAAGGTTTTCCAAAGTCAATTTATTTAAAAATGATTAACAAATATAAAAAAAAATTATATAAAAAAAAAATTGGGATTCTTGGTTTAGCTTTTAAATCAGATATAGATGACATTAGAGATTCCCTTTCACTAGATCTTTACAAGCTTCTTAAAAGAAAAAAACTAAATGTGAAAATATCAGATGATTTTGTCGATATGAAAGAAAAAATTGATAAGAATAAACTTATTAGAGAATGTGATATAATTATATTAGGCGTACCTCACTCATCTTATAAAAATATTAAAATTCCAAAAAATAAATATTTAATAGATAGTTGGGGTTTTTTTGATAAATAAAGTTTTACTTATAGGGGGTTCTGGAAACTTAGGTTCTCATATCGTAAAATCTAAATACTTTTTAAATATAAAATATCCCTCCAAAAAGTATCTAAATATTCTTAATAAAAAAAAAATTGAAAAATATTTGTTAAAAAATGATTTCAATTTAGTTTTACATTGTGCTGCAATGGCAAGAGTTACCGAATGTGAAGAGAATAGAAAAAAAGCAAAAAAGATAAATGTTGATGGTACCAGAAATATTGTCAATTCAATTATAAAAACCAATAAGAAGAAAAAAAAAAATATTAAATTAATTTTTATTTCTAGCGACGCAGTTTATCCATCTACAAAAGGAAACTATAAAGAAAACGACAATTTAGCACCTTACAACTTTTATGGTAAAACAAAATTAGAAGGAGAAAAGATAGTAAAAAAACTTAAAAATTATATTATTATTAGAACAAGATTTTTTGATAAATCAAAAATTTCATTTAAATATTCGGCAACAAATATTTATACATCTAGCTTAGAGGTTAATATTTTAGTTAAATATTTATTTAAATTAATTGATATTGATTTTAAGGGAATAATAAATGTTGGACGTAAAAAAATATCTGATTACAGTAACTATAAAAAATTTAAAAAAAATCTTAGACCTTGTGATAAAAGCAAAATTTTTAATAAATTGAGTTTCAGAATTGCATCTGATGCATCCATGAATATAAGTAAATTGAGCAAAATTTTATGAACAAAGTATCTTTAGAGATTTTAATTCCAGTATTTAATGAAGGGGAGAAGGTTCTAAAATTAATGAAACTTTTTCAAGAAAATATTAATAACGAATTTAGAGTTTTATTTTGTTACGATTTAGAAGATGATAATATCTTCAATTTTAAAGAGGAGTTTAATAAATTTAATTTTGAAATTAAATTTATTAAAAATCCAGAAAGAGGACCATGTTCTGCGATAAAAGAAGGATTTATAAAAGGTAATTCAGATTGTGTAATAGTGTATCCGGCAGATGATTTTATAAATTTTAATATATTAGAAGAAATGTATAAAGAATTTAAAAATGGAAGCCATATAGTTGCTGCAAGTAGATTTATTAAGGGAGGATCAATGAAAGGGTGTCCTTTTATTAAATCTGTTTTAGTTAGATCAGCTTCTTTCACACTTTATTATTTATCAAGTATACCCATAAAGGATGCAAGTAATGGATTTAGACTTTTTTCAAGAAAGTTACTAAATGAAGTTAATATTGAGTCAAAAGTTGGTTTTGCATATTCCCTGGAACTTTTGGCCAAATGCAACAGATTAAAATACAAAATAACAGAAATACCAGCTCAGTGGGAGGAGAGAAGTGAAGGTTCGAGTAGATTTAAAGTTTTTAAATGGTTACCTCAATATTTAAAATGGTATATTTATGGTTTGTCAACAACATGGTTAAGAAAAAAAAAAATTTAAAAAATTATATATTAGTTACTGGTGGCAGTGGATTTATAGGTTCGGCAATAACTAGATATTTAGTAGAACAAAAAAAAAAAGTTATTGTATTTGACAATAATTCGAGAGGAAAATTATCAAGACTGAAAGATATAGATAGTAAAATAAAATTTATAAAAGGGGATATAAGAGATAAAAAAAAATTACTATCCACAAAAGGCAAAATTGATACTGTAATTCACTTAGCATATGTAAATGGTACAAAGTTTTTTTATAAAAAACCTTATGAAATTTTGGATATAGCTGTAAATGGTTTAACAAATATTTTAGATTTTTGTAAAAAAAAAAAAGTAAGAAATTTTTATTTAGCTTCAAGCTCTGAAGTTTACCAAAATCCATTGAAAATCCCCACATTAGAGAATGAAATGCTTAAAATTCCTGACATTCATAATCCAAGATATTCATATGGTGGAGGAAAAATAATTTCTGAACTTTATGGTACATATTTCGCTCAAAAGTACTTAAGGAAATTTATTATTTTTAGGCCTCATAATGTATATGGAAAAGATATGGGAAACGATCATGTAATACCAGAGTTTATAAATAGATTAAAAAGAATAGGAAATAAAAAAAATTTTTTAATATATGGTACTGGAAATGAAATTAGGTCATTCATTCATATTAAAGATTTTATATCTGGTTTTGATAAAATATATAAAAAAGGCAAGAATAGAGAAATTTATAACATTGGAACTCTTGAAAAAATTAAAATATCAAAGTTAGCAAAGTTAGTTGCAAAAATTCTAGGAAAGAAAATAAATTTAAAAAAAACAACCATATTAAAAGGAAGTCCTAGTATTAGATGTCCAAATATTAACAAAATAAAAAAACTTGGTTTTAAACAAAAAATTCGTTTAAAAGATGGAATAAAAATAATATTAAATTAATATAATGAAAAAATCTTTTTCAAGGCCAGTTACCAGATGTCAAATATCGAATTCAAATAAATTAAGTTCTATAATATTTTTGGGCTATTTACCTCCAGTGAATACTCTAAGAAAAATTGGTTCTACACCTGAAGAAGAAATATCGTTTCCTGCTGAGCTGTTATATTGTAATAAGTCAAAATTAGCTCAACTAGGTTGTATTGTTGATAAAGAAATACTGTTCCCTTATTCTTATCCTTATACAAGTAGCACAACAAAAATATTAAGAGAAAACTTCACTGATCTTTACAAAGATACAAAAAAAATAGTTAATCTTAATAAAAGTGATTTAGTTATAGATATAGGTTCTAATGATGGAAATCTTTTAAGCAATTTTAAAACAAACCACAAAGTTTTAGGTGTCACTCCAGAAAAAATTGGAAAAATTGCAATCAGGAAAGGGATTCCTACTATAATAGATTACTTTAACGAAAAAATTTCTTCTAAAATAGTTAAAAAATATGGAAAAGCAAAAATAATAACTGCCACCAATGTATTTGCTCATATTGATAATATAAACAGAATTATAAAATCTTTATTAAAAACTTTAAAACCAGATGGAATTTTTATTTCAGAATCCCATTATTTATTACCCCTTATCCAAACTGTTCAGTACGATACCATTTATCATGAACATTTAAGATATTATTCACTCGAAAGTTTAAACTTTCTTTTTAAAAAGCATAATTTAGAAATTATAGATACTAAGGAAATTCCAACTCATGGTGGATCGATAAGAGTTTATGCAGCACGGAAAGGAATCTATAAAATTTCAAAAAATGTTAAAAAACAATTCAAAAAAGAAAAAAAATATTTAAACAAAAAAAGTTTTACTAAATTTAGAAAAAATGTAGTTACGTCTAAAGTAAATTTGTTTAACATTATTAAGAAAATAAAAGATAAAAATAAAATTATATTTGGTGTTGGGGCGCCCTCAAGAGCTTCTACATTAATTAATTATCTTGGATTAGATCAAGATATTATTGATTGCGTTCTAGAAATTAATGGATCTTACAAGATTGGAAATTATATTCCTGGCACAAAAATACCAATACTAAATGAAAACATTCTGTCTAAAAAAAAACCACACTATTTAATTTTATTTTCTTGGCACATAAAAAATGAACTTAAAAGAAATCTTAAAAAAAAAGGATTTAAGGGGAAATTTATAATTCCTTTACCAACCCCAAAAATAGAAAGTTAATATTTTTTTATAAGATGGTAGAAAGCACTTATATGTGATGCATTATTAAACTTTTTTGTTTTTATTAAATTTATAATTTGATTAGTTGTTTTTAGATAAACTTTAATATTTTTTTCTGGTTTTTGAATTTTTTTCAATTTTTTTGCTAAAAAACAGTAACATTTTCTACTTCCTCTTCCAGGATCAGCGTAAAATTCAAGAAATTTAAGTGGTTTTTTAATTGAATAATATCCTGTTTCTTCTAACAATTCTCTTTTTGCAGCCTCTAATGCTTTTTCACCTTTATCAACCCAACCCATAGGAAACTCTAAGTTTTTTTTATTTATAGGCTCTCTTTTTTGTTCAATAATTACAAAATGTTTTCCAAACTTCGGAATAATAATTACGTTATTTGGTTCTTTAAAGTAATGATAAAATTCATTAGTTTTAAATTTTTTATTTATTAACCAAATTCCAGTACTCAAATATTGTTTTTTTTTCATATTAATAATAATCAGAGTTGTTTTTTGTCTTTAATTATATTATCACACTGAAAAAAAACAGTTATTTATGAAAATAAACTCTTCATTTTCGGACGATAGAGGCGAAATTTATGATATTTTTGTTAATTCACCAAAAGATCATTGTGCAATAATTACTTGCAACAAAGGAGCAATAAGAGGCAATCATTATCATAAACAAAGCACACAGTTCACATTTATTGTTAGTGGTAAATTTAAATTATACAGAGCTAAAGTTGATGAAAATGGGAATTTATTAGATAAGGTAAGTGTTGATATAATTGAAAAAAATGAATTAATAGAACATCCGCCATATGAAGCCCATACATTTGTAGCTATAAGTGATGATGCTCTAATCTTAGCTTTTGCATGTGGTAAAAGAGGTGGAACTTACTACGAAAATGATACTTTCAGATTAGAACAAAGTTTAAATACCTGAAATTATTTTATTATATATATTATCAATATTATTGAATGTTTTTTCTGTAGAAAAATTTTTAACTCTATTTAGTCCATATTTCATTAAATTTTCAATTGTATCATTCGAGTAAATTACTTTTTCAATTTTATTTAAAATATCTCTTGGATCTTCTGGGTCAAATGAATATTCATTAAGTCCTGTTGCCTCCAATATAGCATCATTATTACTTGTAATAACAGGGCAGCCGTAGGACATGGCTTCCAATGGAGGAAATCCAAAACCTTCATTTTTAGAGGGATAAATTAAAGCTCTAGAGTTCATGTATAATTCACTTAGTTTTTTGTCATTACCTTTTTCAAAGAAAATATTTTTCTTATTTAAATTATGTTTTTCAATTAAGTATTTTTCTTCTACCGAGATATCTTCTTCTCCAAAACAAATTAAATTGAAATCTTTTAGGACTTGTAAATTCAGTGAAAAAGCTTCTAATAATTTTTCAAAATTCTTATATTTTTTTCTACTTCCAACAAATAATAAATTTCTATTTTTATCTTTATTTAAATTTATATTATCTGACAAATTTGGTGTTGACTGATAAACTATGGATGTTTTATCAATTTCAATATCATAATATTTAACTAGATCTTTTTGAGTTTTCTTTGATGAACAAATTATATGGTCTACTGTTTTCAATGCTTTTTCTTTTGGTCTCCAATTTTTTGGCTTATTGTACATATAATGATATATTTCATGGCTTAGATCCCACACATTTAGAACTTTTTTTGCATTTATAAATTTATATTTAAAATCGTTATAATATGTTTTATGAATAATATCTGGTTTCCAAACTTTTAAATAAGAATTATTTATAACAAGATTGGTATAATTTAATAATTTTGTTGTGTATTTTGGGATATTATCAATGTTTTTTAATTTAATTACATCTTTACTATAATTCTTTAAAAATTTGCTTTGATAAAAAGGTGATAATATTTTGTTCTTGTGTTTATTTTTTATACTATTAAAAATTTGACAAAAATATCTTGTAACTCCGCCGTACTTTTGAATTAAAAAAATTGTGTGATCAAAAGCTATTTTCATTGATAATTAAAATTTAATTCTTTTAAAACCACCTAAAAATATAGGTAAATTTTTTTTTACGTACCATGCCCAAGGAGATACTAATTCGCTCCTTGAATTATATCCATTTTCTATAATAATATTTTTAGTATTTTTATTTTTGTTAAGTGCCAGAACAACTTTGCTAACATTTGAGTCAACGTAAACAAAATAGTCTGCAAAAGACATTAAATAAGTCTCAATCAATATTTCTTTTCCAAGTTTATATCTGTGATTATTTCTTGGATAAATTTTAAAGGCGTCATTCTTATCTGATCTATAAGAGCTTTCAAGATAGAATAGTTGTTTTGGAAATTTTTTTTTAAATATATTGAGATAATTTTTTTCTTCTGTTGATAGAAAAATCAAATCGATATTTTCTTTATTTAAAATTTCTTTTGTTAGTTCAATCATTTGTTTCTTAGTTGCTGGGAATGGGTGACCAGGAGACTGTTTGTAGCTTGTTCCTCTAAAATGTATGGCTAAAATTTTTTTATTTTTAAATATATTTTTTTTAATCTTGTTAATTAATTTTGATAAATTTTCTTTTAAAAATATTTCATTATTAAATATGCTTATTAAATTATTGCTATTTATTGAATAATCAAAAAATTTATAGAAAGTATTTTCGGTTATCAAAACGTTTTTACTTTTATAAATTTCTTCTATTTTAAATTCACTAAAATTTTTAAAATAGTATTCCCAGGCATTGCTAGTAGATTTAATCGATTTTTCCTCATTATAGATACTATAAAAATTTTCCATATCTACAAAAGGAATAAAGTTATTTATTTTTGCAATTTTAAGATGATTTAAAACAAAAGTTAAGTTTGAAAATAAACCAGTTCCCGGTTCTCTTTTAATAATATAAAACGTTTTATCAGCGTTAAGTGTACCAAAAGAATTTATATAATTAAAAAAATCCTTTTTTTTTGAAATTAAATCTTCTTTATCAATTCTTATATATTTTAAATTTTTAAATAGTTTAGTTTCTTTTTTTTTTGATATAAGTAAAGATGGAGTTTGTAAAAAAAATTTTTTTTTTATATGGTTTTTAATTTTAGATAATTTCACTTTGAACTTTATAGCAATAAACTATTATAATTATTTTTTTTATTAACTTATATATTATTTTATGAAAGTTACACTAGTAATAACAACTATTAATAAACCAAATAAAAATATTGAACTATTTTGTAGAGGATCAAAAAAAAATAATTGGAATCTTGAAATTATTGGAGATCGTAAATCTCCCAAATACTACAAAATAAATTATGGAAATTTTTACTCCATTGCTGATCAAAAAAAATTATCATTTAAATTTCCAAGCATTTGTCCAGAAAATAGTTATTCAAGAAAAAATATAGGATATTTAATTTCAATGAAAAAAGGCTCCAATGTTATTATTGAGACAGATGATGACAATATTCCAAAAAAAAATTTTTTTAAAAAAAAAAAACTAACTCATATTACAAAAGAAATAAAAGATACTAGCTGGATAAATATATATAATAATTTTCTTTTAAAAAAAGAAATGATATGGCCACGTGGCTTGCCTTTTAAAAACATTCAAGAAAATTCATCAATAAAAAAAAAATATATAAAATCTAATTTTTATTTACAACAAGGTGTATGTGAAGGAAACCCCGATGTAGATTCAATCTTTAGACTTACTAATAAAAAAATAAATATAAAATTTAAAAAAAATTATAAAGTAAGTCTTGGAAAATCAATTTCCCCATTCAATAGTCAAAACACTATTTGGTTCAAGAAAATATTTCCACTAATGTATTTACCTGTGACTTGTACAATGAGATGTACAGATATTTGGAGAAGTTTAATCGCATTAAAAATATTGAATAATGAAGGAAAAAAAATTCTTTTTTTTGGAACTACGATGTTTCAAAAAAGAAATAAACATAACTTAATAAATGATCTTAAAGATGAGTTACCAATGTTTGTACATAGTGAAAAAATTATACAAATTATCAAGAAATTAAAACTTAAAAAAGGTGAGAAGTTTTATTTTGACAATCTTTTAATATGTTACAAAGCATTAGTTAAAAATAAAATTTTTGAAAAGTCTGAATTATATTACTTAAAAGCTTGGATTAAAGATTGTAGAAAAATAGCTAATTAATTTTTCTAAACTCACTTAAAATAACATCATAATATTTTTTACAGTTTATTTTTTGATCAAATCTATCTAGACTTTTAAATGCAGGTTTTAATTTTTTTGTAAAAAAATTTTTATTTTTATAATATTTTAATATTAGTCTTGAAAGCGATATATGATCTTTAATTTTAAATAGTGTGCCATATTTTCCATTACCTAAAATTTCTGATGGACCAGTTGGACAATTTGTTGAAAATATTACTTTCTTAAGAGTCATAGCTTCAAGCAAAACATTTGGAAGACCCTCAAAAATAGAACTTAATATAAAAATATCGGCTTTAGAAATATAATTATATGGATCAGATAATACTTGTTTTATAAATATTTTATTTTTGAGTTTATTGTCGTAAATAAACTTTTTAATTTTTGATATGTTCTTGCCATATCCAATTAATAACAATTTACAATCAATTTGATCAGAGACTAATTTAAATGATTTTAAAAGTGTAAGGTGATCTTTTTGATCAGTAAATCTCGCAACATTAATTATTTTTAATTTGGCTTTATTAAAACCAGGTGTAGAAACCTTTTTTTTTGATTTTTCTAAAATATTTTTTATATCTAATGGATTATAAATTAAAGTAGAATTTACATTAAACTTTCTATCTATTTCTTTTTTAAAATCTTTACTATTAACAATTATTTTATTACTTAATTTTAAAAAATTTTTAAAAATTAATTTTTTAAAAAAACCTCCTCCCCAACCACTTGGTGATGAGTTTGATCTTGAAATTATTGGAGTTTGAAATATTTTGCATAAAATAATTGAATAAATATTTGCCTGAAATGACAAAACAACTGCTCTCTGAAAAATCATCTCTTTTATTAATAAAATTAAACAAGCCAAATATTTAAAATATTTATTAATTTTTAATTTTTTTTTTTGTAAAATAAACAAATTTTATTTTATTATTAAATTTTTGATTAAATTTATTATCAAATGAAATAATAATAATATTTGGAATCTTTTGTATTAAGTAGTTAGAAATTATAAATAAATTCTTTTCAACTCCACCACCATCTATTGATGGCATAAATAAAATTAATTTTTTATTCAACATATTTTTATATACTTTACTACAAAAAATATTATTTTATTTTAAAGTACATTTTTCTTATTAAATTTTTAAAAGAGTTTTCTTTAGTTAAAATTTTTTTCGGTGCTTTTATTTGAGTTTCATTTTTTTTTTCAATTATTGCAAGTCCTGAAGAAATAAATGAAAAAGATAAATCTAACAAATCTGTATTAGAATGATATATTTCTAATAATTTATTAAAAGTCTCACGGTTATTAATTTCGCAATAAAAATTTTCTCTTTCTGAGTTTTTTGTATATGGCAAATGAGATATATCATCAATTACAAACAAACCTCCATTTTTAAGATTATTAAAATAGCCATAAAATATTTTTTCTACATGTTTAGCTTCGTGCACTGTATCTAGATATATTAAATCTAACTTTTGATTAATATTTTTTTTAATAAGATCAAAATTATCATCATTAGTATTTAAGAATTTCCATCTCTTATTATCTGAAACACTAGAACAATCATCAATATCTACAGATAATAATCGTCCGTCATTTGCATCACATATTTCTAAAAAAATTTTTGTTGATCTTCCTTTTTGAACACCAAGTTCTAAAATATTAATATTTTTTATATCAGATATTTTTGGTATAAGGATTTTTTTTAATTTATAATTATAATCACTCATATTTAATATTTTTAAATCCTCCTAATTTATTTGGTAATAAGTTTTTCAAGTACCACATCCATCTGGATAAAAATCTATTTTTTGAATTATAACCTATATTTAGCGGATGATCGTGCTGCTTTATTTCTGAAAAAAGTTGAGCAGCAGAAACTACATTAGTTTTTACATAGGTTAATCCATGACACCTAGCCATAACTAGAGCCTCAAGCAAAGATTCTTTGCCAAGTAAATATCTATGATTTTCTCTAGGGTAGTTTTTATATGCTGGTATATGCGATGAAAAAGGATTTATTTTTACTCTGTAAATATCTAAATAAAATAATTTTTCATTGTAATAATCCTTTAACTTTTTTAAAAAAGGAATTTCTTCAGTACACAAAAATATTTTATTGTATCCATATTTTTTCATTAAAAAATTAATATTTTTTATCATCATTTTTGGTGTTAGACAAAATGCATGTCTCGCACAAATTTTATAAGTTGTACCCCTAAAGTGAACACCCAGAATTTTATCATTACTTCTAAAAGAAGTATCAAAAAAATTGTTAGCTTCATCATGATATTTTTTATTTGGTTTTAAATACTGTTTAATGCTTATTAAATCATTGCTATTTAGGTCTAAAACATAATTTTTATTCTCTGCACTATCTATTTTAAAAACATTTTCAGAAAATATTACATTTTTACTTTTATATACATCTTCCAATGAATATTTTGATGGCTGATCGAAGTAGTATTCCCAAGAATTCATTTTTCCATCAATTGAATTCAATTCATTATAAATTCCTGGAAAGTTTTTCATATCAACAACAGGAATTAGATTATTTTTCAAACACTTTTTTATTTGATTCATTACAAAAGTTACATTTGAGAACATTCCAGCACCAGGCATTTTTCGATTGATTATACAAAATGTTTTATCCTGGTTTTTGTCTCCGAAACTATAAATTTTATCTGGCTGAAAACTTAAATATTTTGTATCTACTTTTTTTTTTTACATCAGGCAAAATATCTGCCAACTCATCTCTTAATAAGCTTTTTAGATACGAAATAATCATTTATAGGAAACTTAATATCTATTTAAAATATTTTATTATTAACAATATTGCAAAATCAGCAAAAACCATAATTTTTTTATCTTATTTTAATTTTAGATAGTATATATAGTTAAATTAAATAAAATCATCTTAATAATAATTAAAATTGAAAAATTCAAAAAAAATTTTTTATTGGTCGCCTTCTTTAGTAAAAATTGCCACTAATCAAGCAGTAATACAATCTGCTAAATCTTTAATAAAATATGATAAAAATTTCCTAGTAAGTATCATTAATTTTTTTGGAGAATATCAAGATTATGAAGAAGATATTCTTAGAAATAAAATTTTATTAAAAAACTTTTATAATAAAAAATTATTTAAGTTTTTCCCAAAGTATGGTTTTTTAAAAAGTAGATTGTCGTTTATATTAATTTTTATTCTAGGATTATTTCCCTTATTCAATTTATTAAAAAAAATAAAACCTGATTATCTAATTATCCACCTTATAACTTCATTACCTTTAACCCTGATATTATTTTTTAATTTTGAAACTAAATTTATATTGCGTATTTCAGGATTTCCAAAATTAAACTTTTTAAGAAAATTTCTTTGGAAGTTATCACTTAAAAAGGTTCATGCTGTAACATGTCCAACAAAAGCAACAAGAGATTATATTATAAGTTTAAATTTAGTAGATGAAAAAAAAAATATTTTTATTATCAGATCCAATTATTAATATTAATAAAATAGATAATTTAAAGAAAGAAAAAATTCAAATTGAAAAAAGGAATTTTATTTTTGGAGCGGGAAGGTTAACTAAACAAAAAAATTTTGAGTTAATGATAGATGGATTTCAAAAGATACACGAAAAATATCAAGATATTGATTTAATTATTGCAGGTGATGGTGAACTTAAATCAAAACTAATAAGTAAAACAAAAAAATTAGGATTAGAAAAAAGAATAATATTTATTGGTTACCAAAAAAATGTCTATCAGTATATGAGCAGATCAATTTGCTTTTTATTAACATCGTTATGGGAAGACCCTGGTTTTGTTATTGTTGAAGCAGCTTTTTGTAAGACACCCATTATAACTAGCAATTGCTATAATGGACCTAAAGAAATTATTCCAAATAATGATTATGGATATATTTTTGAGTCAGATAATTTGCATAGTTTAGAAAAACAGTTAAATAATTTCTTAATAGACAAGCAGAATCATAAAGATAAAATTGAACGCAAAAAAATTAATGCTTTAAAAAATATTAAAAAATTTACTAATTTTAGACATTATCTTGCCCTAAAAAATATTCTATTTACTACTAGTAATTAATTTATGAATAAAACTATTTTAATAACTGGATCGGGTGTACTTGGCGCCTATTTAGCATCAGTATTTCTTAAAAAAAATTATAAAATTATAGTAACTTCAAGGTACAAAAAAAAAAATTATAAAAATTATAGTTTTTTAAAAATAAGTAAAAAAGTAAAATTTATTAAACTTAATATTTTGAATAAAAGAAATATTGACAGAACTATAAATAAATATTGTCCAAGCAAAATTTTTTATTTTTCTGGACAAAGCTCTATTACAAAAAGCATAAAATTTAAAAAATTGACTTATGAATCTAATTTCTTGGGAGCTAAAAATTTTTTGGAAGTCTTAAAAAAAAATGGATCAAAAATTAAGTTTTTCAAAGCAAATTCTGGATATATTTTTAATCCCCAAAAGGGCAAAATAAAGCTTAGTTCTAAATTTTCTAAATCTAAAAATCCATACATTAAAACTCAAATCAAGGCCTATAAAATTATAAGAAAATTTAGATCCGAAGGATTAAATTCTTATAGTATTGTTTTTTTACAGATTGAATCTCCTTTAAGAAATAAAGATTTTTTTGTAAAAAAAGTTTGTATCAACGCAAAATCGGCAAAAAAAATTAAAGTTGGTAACATTAATACAATAAGAGATTATTCTTGGGCACCAGAAATCGCAAAAGGGATTTATTATTTTAGTCAAACTAAGCCACAGGATATAATCTTGTCTTCTGGTAAAGGAATTGCTGGAAAAAAAATTTTAGAATTAGCTTATAAAAAAAAAAAGATAAAATTTGAAAATTATTATAAAATAAATAAAAATTTGCTAAGGAAAAATGAAGTTAAAGTATTAATAGGTTCAAGTAAAAATTCTGAAATTCTTAAAAAAAAATTTAATTGGAGTTTAAAAACTTATGGAAGTAAAATTGTATCTAAAATGTATCAATTTGTTTAATTTAAAATATTAAAAAATGTTAATAATTTTTTTTCTAACATCGTTATTAATTACATTTTCTATGATTGGTTATGGGTTAATGACTACTAAATTTCTAAAAATTGAAACAATAAATTATAATTATGGTTTATTAGGAATCTTGGGTTTTTTTTTGCTATCAGTCATTTCAAGCTACACACATTTAATTTTTCCTCATAATTATTTACACAATATAATCATAATTCTTCTAGGTTTAATCTATCTTATTAGTTACAAACAAATAGACTACAGAAAATCTAAATATCTTATTATTATCTTTTCACTTTTATTTATTTCAATTTTATTAGCAAAAACAAACGAAGATTTTGGGTATTATCATTTACCTAATTCATTACAATTTGCGCAACAAAAATTACAATTTGGATTAGGAAATTTAAATCATGGATTTAAACATATTAGCAGTATTTTTATGTTAATGTCGCTAACATATTTACCTCTATTCGATCACTATTTATTTAACTTAATTAATTTTTTATTTTTGGTATTTTTTGTCTATTTTATTTTATCAGAAATTTATTTCAGCAAAAACAAAAATTCAAATACTGGTAAATTGATAATAAGCTTTTTTCTTATTTTGTTTTTAACAAAATTTAGCAGAATTGCAGAATATGGCACTGATTTAGCAGGGCAAATGTTAATTGCCATTACTTTCTTTTTTATTATTGAACTACTATTTAGCAATAAACTCAATTATGAAAAAAAAATAATATATTTTAAGTTAAGTATAATTTTAATTATTTTTTCTGTAAGTACAAAGTTTATTTTAATAATTTATTCAATTTTATTTTTAACACCATTTATATATTTTAAAGAAAAACAAAAATTGTTAACTGAATTGGTTAAATATAATTTTTTAGTAATAGCATTATTGCCGGTTATTTTTTTTATTTTTTTTAATTTTACTTCCACAGGATGTATAATTTATCCAATACCTGAAACTTGCTTTAGCAATGTGTTCGATTGGGCACTTTCAAAAGATACAGTAAACTATTTAAATTTACACTATGAGCTTTGGTCCAAGGGCGGTATGGGTCCAAATTTTAGAGTCGAAGGTCCTGAGCTGTATGTAGAAAAATTCAACTGGTTATCAAATTGGATATCAGTATATTTTTTTAATAAATTTTCAGATTATATTCTAGTTATTTTTGCTATTTTATTGAGCTTTTGTACATTTTTTTATAAAGAAATTTTTTTAAAAAAAATTAAAAAGATAAATATTTATCATGATAAAATAAAATATTTATATTTACTATTATTTTTTATTTTTTTTATTTGGTTTATTAAATTTCCAACTTTGAGATATGCTGGATACTTAATTGTTTTTATAGTTTTTACGTTACCAATTATTTATTTTTTAAGTGAAAAGATTCAAATTTCAGAAAAATTTACTCTAAAAAAATTAAGCATTTTATTTTTAATTGCATATTTTGTTTTTGTAGCCAAAAACTCTTCAAGAATTTATAATGAATTACTTATTGCAAAAAGTAATCATCATAATTTTAAAAATTTCCCATTTTACTGGGTTGAAGATATTAATTATAAAAAAATTTATGTAAATAATTATCAAGTTTATAAAGTTTACGATAATAAAAAATGTTGGAGCACACCATCAACATGTATAAGATCTGAATCTAATTTAAAAATTAGAAAAAAAAATAATTATATTTTTTATTCAATTAAAAAATGAATTCAGAACCTTTAATATCAATTATCATTACTTATTATAGAAAAAAAAAATTTATCAAAAAAACTCTAGATTCTATTCACAAACAATCATACAAAAATTATGAATTAATTTTTGTTTATGATGATGAAAATAAAAATGAATTAAAGTTTATCAAAAATTTAATTGGTGTTTTTGATAAAAAAAAAATAATAGTAAACAATAAAAATTTAGGTGTATCAAATTCAAGAAATCGTGCATTTAGGTTTTGCAAGGGTAAGTATATTTCTTTCATTGATTCCGACGATATCTGGTCTAAAAATAAACTAAAAAAACAATTAAGATATATGATTTTAAAAAAATTGGAATTTAGTTTTACATCCTACAATGTAATAGATGGAGACAGTAATATTATAAGCAATCGAAAAGTGAACAAAGATGCAAAATATGATGATTTAATCAAATCTAATTACATTGGTTTAAGTACAGTAATGTTTGAAAAAAAATTATTAAAGCAAATGAAATTTCCAAATTTAAAAACGCAAGAGGATTTTGCGCTGTGGCTTAAATTGCTTAAAAAAGGATATAAATTAACCCATATGAAGCAAATTTTATCTTCATGGCGAAAGACTAAAAACTCTCTTTCATCTAATCCGATACAAAAAATTTGTGATGCTTTTAAAATGTATTACATGATTGAAAATAAAAATTTAACATTATCAATTTATAGTGTATTAGTACTTGCTTATAATAAATTAAAAAAATAACTTAAAAATTGAAAAAGACAGCTTTAATTACCGGTGTAACAGGTCAAGACGGGTCATATTTGGCTGAACTTCTTTTGAAAAAGGGTTACAAAGTTCACGGAATTAAACGTAAGTCTTCTAGTTTTAATACAAGTAGAATAGACCACATTTATAGAGACTTTCATGAAAGCTCTAACTTTTTTTTGCACTATGGAGATTTGGCTGACTCAAATAGTTTATTTAATGTAATAAGCAAAGTTAAGCCTAATGAAATTTACAATCTTGGAGCACAAAGTCACGTTGGCCATTCTTTTGAAATACCGGAATATACATCAGAAGTAAGTGGATTGGGGACATTAAGAATATTAGAAGCTATGAGATTTTTAAAATTAAAAAAAACAAAATTTTATCAAGCTAGTACTTCTGAACTTTTTGGGGAAAAATATGGAAAAGTAAATTCATTTAACGAAAATTCTATAATGGTACCTAAGTCACCATACGGTGTTTCTAAGTTATATTCTTATTGGATTACCAGAGTATATAGAGATGCTTACAACTTTTATGCTTGTAACGGAATTTTATTTAATCATGAGAGTCCAAGAAGAGGAGAAACTTTCGTTACAAGAAAAATAACAATGTTTTTTGCTAAAAAAATATTAGGATCGAAAGAAGTATTATATTTAGGTAATTTAAATGCAAAGAGAGACTGGGGGCATGCCAAGGACTATGTTGAAATGCAATGGAAAATCTTACAACAAAAAACACCAGAAGATTATGTAATTGCAACAGGCAAAACAATTAGTGTAAGACAATTTGTAAATGAGTGCTGCAAATATCTAAAATTAAAAATTATTTGGGTTGGAACTGGAATCAATGAAAAAGCATATCTAATTAAAAATAATAAAAGAGAATTAATAATCAAAGTTGATAAAAAATACTATAGACCATTAGAAATTGATTATTTAAAAGGAAATCCTAAAAAGGCATTTAAAAAACTTAAATACAGATTAAAAAATTCTTTGACAGATTTAGTAAAAGATATGTTGGACTTTGATATTTTGAAAGCACAAAAAAAATTTAAGTCATAATTTACCTAGATGAAAAAAACTGATTGTATATTTATAGCAGGACACAAAGGTTTGGTAGGAAGCTCGGTATTAAATTTACTTAAGAAAAAAGGTTTTAGAAATATAATTACTGTTGATAAGAAAAAATTAAATCTGAGAGATAGTAATAAAGTATTAAAATATTTTAAAAAAAAAAAAATTGATTATATGATTATGTCCGCTGCTAGGGCAGGGGGAATTATAGCTAACAGTAATAATCAAAAAGATTTTTTTTTAGAAAACATAGAAATACAAAATTCATTACTAAAACTGTCTTTACAAAAAAAAATTAAAAGAACTATTTATTTAGGAACTTCATGCATATATCCAAAATTTTCAAAAACACCAATAAATGAAGACAGTTTGTTAACTGGTAAATTAGAAAAGACAAACCAATGTTATGCTATAGCAAAAATTGCTGGTATTAAGCTCAGCGAAGCTCTATATGAAGACAATAATTTAGATATTGTTTGTTTAATGCCCACCAATGTTTATGGAATAAATGATAAATTTGACAAAATAAATGGTCATGTAATTCCAGCAATGATATCAAAATTTATTGAATCCAAAAAAAAGAAGTCAAAATTTATTAGATTACTTGGTACAGGTAGGCCAATTAGGGAATTTATATATTCAGATGATTTAGCAGAAGCAATAATAAAGTGTCTCAATGTTCCATATAGAAAGCTAAGAAAAAAATTTAAATCAAAACTTCCAATAATAAATGTAGGCACTGGAGAAAGTATCTCAATATCAAATTTATCAAAACTTATTGCTAAATTTGTAAATTTCAAAGGAAAAATAATTTTTGATAAAAATTTTCCTGATGGAACTTTTAGAAAAGATTTAAACTCAAAAAAAATAAAAGATTTAGGGTGGAAGCCAAAAATAAAATTAGTCGATGGATTAAAGCAAGTAATACAACATAGATACATTTAATGGAATTAAATGATTTATTGATATCATTATCTCTAATTCTAATAATATATTTTATTTTTAGAAAATTTAATTTTTTAATTGATGACGTAAGTTATTCAGATCATAAAAAAATTGGAATTTTGAATAATTCACCAATTATTTTAGGAGGAGTATATTTAACCGCCTCGATAATACTTTTAGCACCAGATAATTATAATCATTTAAGGATATTTTGTTTTTTTATATTAATATTAGGCCTGTTATCGGACAGAAATTATTTACCAAATCCATCTATAAGATTGCTATTACAGATTCTTATTTTGTTTTTCTTTATATATAATCAAAATCTTCAAATTAATTCTATTAGTATAGATTTTTTTGATAAATTTTTAGCAGTAAAAATGTTTAATATTATTTTTACTCTATTTTGTTTTGCAATTTTAATGAATGGTAGTAATTTTTTAGATGGCCTCAATGGACTTCTATCAGGATATTATATTCTTGTTTTAATTTCATTAATTTTTATAGGTAATTTTTCAAACGATGTTCAATTAAATAATTTAGATTTAATTTTTGTTATTTTAAAAATCCTTTTAATATTTTTTGTATTTAATATATTTGGAGTCGTTTACCTTGGCGACGGTGGTTCTTATATAATTTCAATTTTAATTGGATTTTTACTTGTTAGTGAAAATCAAATTAATATGTTTATCTCTCCATATTATGTTGTAATGTTACTATGGTATCCAGCATTTGAAAATTTGTTTTCTTTAACAAGAAGATTGTATAATAAAGATAGTGTTTCTTCTGCTGACAAACTACATTTACATCAATTAATCTTTAGATATTTAAGATTAAAAAAAACTATTAGTGAAAAAAACATAAATACATGTTCCTCTTTAATAATCTTAGTATTTAATATCCCAATTTTTGTAATTGCTTCATTAAACTATTCTAATACTAAAATTTTAGCATCTGTTATTATAGTTTACGTAATAATTTATCTTTCTGTGTATTTTTATTTATTAAAAAAAATAGTTTTAAAAAAAAATAGTTAAATCAATCCAGATTCGTTTAACTCTAGAAAAGAATTTACATATTTTGAAAATTTTTGATTTCTATTTTTTAATTTATTTTCAAGCAAGAATTTATTACAAAAGGTTGAATATTTTGGATCATATTTAATTTCCAAGATATTTTTGTCGATATTGATTGGTTTTTTTGCATAATTTAGAAACACTTTAATATTTTTATCCAGAGTAAATCTTAGTTTTTTTGAATTATGGATAAAATATTCTCTGTCATAAGAAACATATAATATTTTTTTCAAATTTATTTTTTTTTTTAGAAATAAATTATTTGCTTTTAATTTTTTTGTTAAAAAATTTTCTAGGTTAGGGTAATTTTTAAAATTACCAAGTTTGACTACTTTTTTAATTGTAGTAAAATTTTTCTTAATCTTTTCTTCTAAAAATACATCTGAATGATCTAAATTATTATACCATCTTAATCTAATTTTTAATCTATCCCCAAATCCATTAATGTTATCCCACACGCTTTTGAATTCATCGGTATCAAAATAAACTGAATTTATAGTTCTTTTTAAATAAATTTTTTTAATCATGCTATTAATCAAAAAATATTTATAAGACTCGTCGCCCTCTTGATACACAAATTTTTTTTCTATTCTTATCTCGCTCATTCGCCGTATACAATTTTAATTATATTTGAGTCATTATAATTCCCTTGATAATTTATATTATTTATTTTCAAAAGAGTATTCTGTGACTGAAGAATTTTTTTATCATTTAAATTATTTACATTATTTAAAAATAGTGAGGGTTTGTTAAATTCCTTTTTTTTGTTGAATAGAGCAATATCATAAATATTATTTTTGAAATTAATATTACTAAATGAGGCTTTTGATCCATCTTTAACTGCTAAAGCAATTTTATTTTTTATTATATTAATTTCATTTATTGATACTCTTGAGTTCTCACCTACACTAATACCTTTATCTTTTGCATCTATTGTATAAAATTTTTTACCTTTAACTATTGCTCCTGAAATATCTAAACAATCATTATTTATTTTGTAACATTTTATATTTTCAAATTTAGAGTTTCCAAAATCGATATCTAAAGCATCTGAAAAAATATTTTCAAATGTTATATTAGTCAATTTTGATTTAGAATTTATAATATTCATTCCATCCTCATTTCTTGAATTGATTATTTTAGAATCACTAATAACTAAATCTGTATTTATAAAATTCACTCCTCCATATAAAATTAAATTATCTAATTTTGGTGAAGATAAATTATTAAAAATTATATTTTGTAACTTAAATTTATTGTTATGAAATATAATTGCTCCTGTACCATCTTCTGAATATATTAAAGTTTGAGAATTTATATTATTGTTAAAATATATTTCTCCTTCAATTAGCAAAGTAGCATTATTTGAAATATTTATTTTTTTACCATCACTAATGTAAAATTTATTATTTTTATTTAGCAACGTGTTATCATAAATATATAAATCTTCGTCAACAGAATATTCTTGCTCTGAAATTTTTTTTACAGATAAATTATCTTTTAATTTTTTAAAATTATTTTTAAGATCTATACTTTTTTTAGAACTCAACAAAATATTATCAACTAAATTATATATTTTTGTATTACCCTTGTGGTCTTCAATTTTTAATTTCAAACATGAAGAAGCAAGATTTATTTCCATTTTACCTGATAAGTATAATTTTTCACTTTCATTTAATAAATTGCATTCCATAGTTTCAGCTTTCATTGGAAAATTAGAAATTTCATAATCCTCGTATTTTAAAATGTTGTTATCTTTTGATATTGTAACACTGTTTAAATTCGCAGATTCTATTCTACTTTTTATAAGTTTTGCTCTTTTATACAGATATTTGTCATCATAAATAAAGTAGCCAGCACCCACTCTACTTATTTTATCAGTCTTTGAATTATCTTTATAAATTTCTTTATTGTATTTTTTTGTTTGGTCTTCAAATTTTCTATAAAAATTTTTTACAAAATCCTCATTACTGTATTCTTTAAGATATTTGATGTATAAATCTAAAAAATCAAAATTTAGCCTATTTTTTTTGTCTAAAAAAAACTTAAAGTACCAATTCTTGTGAGCGCATAAATAAATACAATTTGATTTATTTTCTTGCAAGAAATCAAGCAATATAAAATTATCAAAATTTCCAGCCCCCATATGTAAATCATAACCAATTGGTTCAAATTGAGCTGTTGTTGGGTTGTAGTAATTTTTAACACTTTTTGGTAAAGAACCATGGTAGGTTCCAGTTAAATCAATAATAGCAAAGTATTTTGCCCATTTATCCAAGTCTAAGTGATCATTAATGTGAAATTTATTATTTTTAATGTCATTTAATATTGAAAATAATTTTGAACTCATATCTGGGTATTGAGTGGCCCAATATTTTTCTGAGTATAATTCATATCTGACATTAGGATAATATTCACCAAATTCCTCACTTATACCAAAAATAGGACCATTTCTTAATTGCTGTCTTTCTATTAATTCTTTTGAAAATCCTTCCTCTACAGCATAGACACCAAGATTTTGATCATTTAAATATAAATTAATAAAAAAATATTTAATTTTCGTTAAACCAACATGTCCAAGCAGTTCATGAAAAAGATATTCATAAGTGTAATTTCTAGTTATTGGTTTTTGAACTGAGAATTCTTCAAGACCCCAAATTCTATCAGATCCAATTAAATCAATTTTGTAAGAAGTTTTGTCTTTATTAATCCAGTGTACATTTCTAACTCCCTTGGTTCTTATTTTAATATTATAGGTTTCTTTTTTATATTCTATTTCTGCCGGGAAAGTATTCAATAAATCTTTTGGTATTTCTCCACTATTTTCTTTTCTGATTTTTCTTTGCATTTCCAAACCTAAAATTGATTTTTGGTTAATTTTAATGAATACCTTTTCTAGATTTGATGATTGAAAGTTACTAAAAAAGTTTATAAATATTAATTTTGTATATTCATCAATTTTTTGCAAATCAAAACCCAGGTAATTTACTAATATTTTATCATTAATTTTTTTAAAAAGAATTTTGGGAGGGTTTGAATTACTAAAACCACTTTGATAATAATATATCAAGCCAATTGTTGAAATTAATAAAAAAAAGGCACCTATTGTAAAAATAATCTTATTAAAAAATTTCAAAAATTTTTCAATAAAGAATTTTTTCTTTTGTTTTTTTGAAATTATCAAAATTTTTTTTTCCTAATTTAATTTTACTCATATATTCCTGAACGGGAATAAATTTGGATAGATATATTCTTGTTGTTACTAGAAATTTTCTCTACTTTTTTTAAAAAAGTTGGTAATTGTTTTTTATCTACATCAAACCAAAAATTATATTGTGAACCATCTTTATCAGAACTTAAAGATTTTAACCTTAAGTAATTAACATTATTTTTTAGTTCATTTGTTATTTTTTCAAAGTTAAAATTTTTTTGATTACTTTGGATTTGTAAAATATTTGTTGAGGTATCAGTAAGATTATTTTTTATATTCTTGTCAGAAATTAATTTTCTTATAAATAAAATAGAAATTACCAGGAATGAAGCTATTGATGATAGCAGGTATTGATTTGCTCCATTTGCTAGACCTATACCTATTATAAAAAATAAATATACAAGTTCTTCCGGCTCTTTTATTGCAGCTCTAAATCTTACAATTGATAGTGCGCCAACCAAACCCAAAGATAAAGCCAATGAAAATTTAATGACTGTAATTACTAATGTAGTTACTATAGCAAGAGGGATAAATATATCGGTAAAATGCTGTTTATCGTTAAGACTATTAGATGTCTTAATATAAGTTAGTTTAATAAAATATGCTAAGATTGTAGAAAAAATAACTGCAATTAAAAAATTGCTGTAATTTATTTCTACATTGTAGTTGAAGAAGAATTGTTCTAGATTATTTAAACTACTTAAGAATGATGGCTTATCCATAGTATTTATTTGTAAAATTATTTAATCATTTTTATTATATAGACAAATTGTAATCAAATGTTTTAATTTTTTCTTAATATTTTATTAATAAAAAATAACTTAAGCATTTCTAGAAGTATTAAAAATCCATCTTTTATTGCGTTAACTTTTTTTTTCCCACTTATTCTTTTTCTTTCATAAGATGGAATAGATCTATATTGCAATCCCAAAATTTGCATTTTAATTGGAAGCTCTACACAAAATCTAAAATCCCCACACTGTAAGTTTAATTTTTTAAAGGAAGCGGTTTTTCCCATTACAAAGGTATATAAAATATCATTTAATTTAAGTGAAAATAATATTTTTCCAAGAAGTGAAAAAAATTTATTTCCAATAAATGTTACAATTGTATCATCTTCACTTCCAGCATCTTTAAGATATCTTGAGGTATATACGAAATCACTATCATGGTTTATTTCTAGCATTTTAGAAAGATCATTTTTATCAAAAGATCCATCTGCATTAAAAATACAAAAAAATTCTGTTTTACAATTATTTATTGCCTCAATTAATGAGTTTCCGTAACCTAATTTTTTTTGTTTATAAATTTCTAAATCGAATTTATTTATCGAATTAATTGTTTCGACATCATTTTCATCTAATGAAACAATAATTTTACAATCTAAATCTTTTAATTCATTTAATACTATTGGCAGCGACTCCGATTCGTTTTTTGCAGGTATTATAAGTGTTAAATTTTTCATTTAATTATTAATTACAAACTTAAATTATTGATATCATATTTATATATGTAGTTTGCAATTAAATATCCCAAAAAATATAAATATTGAAAAATAATAAAGTTTCTATTTATTTTATTATTTTCTATTTGCAGGTTAAAAATTAAAAAAAGTAAAATATAAATAGTTGGACTATAATTAGCTTGCCATACAGTTAATTGTGGATTCGAAAATATTAAAACAAGCAATAAAATTAAATTTCTTAGATCTTCAATAAATATTTTTGTTAAATACGAAATGATCAAAAAGCAAATAAAAAACAATAGAAAATTGTTTCCAAATATTAAATTAGAAATATTGTAAAAAAATCCACCTCCAGAGTTTGTTAGTTTATATATAAACTCAAAATCAAAATAGTAACAGCTTAAAATAAAAATTATTATTGAACATGCATAATAAAATTTATTTTTAATTAAAAATTCATAGCTCGATTTTATTTTAATAGATGAATAAAATGGAATAATGTAAAAAAAAATTAAAGAAGAAACAATAATGATTTTATTTGATAAATTATTTAAAGAGTAAAAATTTTGACCAATATCCCAATTTCGATTATTAAATATAAAATCTACATTTAAAACAAATAAATAATAAAAGAATGGTAGAGACAAAATTAGGTTAAAAAGCATAATTGATATTAATTTTAAGGAATACTTTAGGTGTTTACTAAATTCATATATAAAAAAAAATACAAAGACACCAAAGTTAGGACTGAAATAAGCAGATATAGCTAAATAAAGAGTATTTAAAATTGCAAATTTAAAATTATTATTTTTTGTAAGAAATTTTAAATAATAATAAATAGCTAACAAAAAAAATAAAGTTCCCATTAAATGTGGATCGGGCCAAATTGAGTAAGACCTAAAGGTAGGAAAAAGAATAATTAAACAAGAAATTAGTTTAAGATTATTTCTATCTAAAGATTTAAATTTTAATTTTAAACACTTATAAAAAATAAGTGGAATTAATAAAAAAATATGTAGAAATATTAATCTTTGCAAATTTTCATCAAAATTAAGAAAAAAACTTTTAAAAATATAGAATAGTGGCGATTGCCTGTGATTTAAATCATCATAATTAAAAAGTGTTTTTGTAAAATTATCGTTAAATCTATTCGCAATATGATTTAAAGTATTATAATCAGCTGAAGCTCCTCCCAATGTGTCTTCATTTATAATAAATGCTAAAATTATTGATAAATAAATTAATAAAATTAAATAATTATTTCTTTTGGATATTGTCATTTCAAAACTATATACCTAGATAAATTTAATTATAAATAAATTTATTTATGAAATATTTGGTAAAATTCATTTTAAACATTTTTGATTATTTTACACTAAAAAAAGTAATGAAAAAAATAGAATTTTTAATTGGAAAAAATTTTTCTAAAGCGATTGATGTTGGCTCTCATCATGGAGAGTATATTTTAAGTATAAAAAAAAATTTTAATATTAAAGAAATTTATGGATTTGAACCTAACCCAGTTGCGTTCAAAATTTTAAAAAAAAATATAATTAATCATAGTGGAATAAATATATTTAATTATGGTATAGCCGATATTGAAGGAGAGAAAATATTAAATCAAAATATTGAAAGTTCTTCCTCTTCAATAAACTCTCTAAATAAAAATTCTAAATATTATAAAAAAAAATATTTTTTATTTAATTTTTTAAATTTAAAAAAAATTAGCAATTCAGTTAAAATAAAAGCTATTAATTTAGCAAATTTTATTGAAGAAAAAAAAATAGATAAAATTGATTTATTGAAAATTGATACAGAAGGATACGAATTTAAAATAATTAAAGGCTTGGGAAAAAATATTTCGAAAATTAAATTAATCCATTTAGAACATCATTTTGATGATATGATTATTAAAAATTATAAATTAAGCGATATACATAATTATTTAAAAAATAATAATTTTACAAAAGTTTTCAAAATAAAAATGAAATTTAGAAAATCTTTTGAATATATTTATATGAATAAAAATTTTTAATGTATTACAATAAAAAAAACTTCGTCTCCATATTAGTTACAAACTATAATAAAGAAAGATTCCTTAAAAAATCAATAAAATCATGTTTGAGACAAAATTTTAAAAATAAAGAAGTTATAATTTTTGATGATTGTTCAAGTGATAATTCGATAAAAATACTTAAAAAATTTCCTAATATAAAAGTAATAAAAAATAATAAAAAAAAATATTTATCAGGACCTCTCAATCAAATTTATGGATTATCAAAAATATTTAAAAAATCAAAAGGTGAAATTATTTTTTTACTTGATAGTGATGATGAGTATAAATTAAATAAATTATCTAAAGTTTTAAAAATGTTTAAAACT
>MDSW01193092.1_pt1 | contig 26914 bp, 23 predicted proteins | sample 811171 | NCBI WGS metagenome assembly MDSW01 (sample SAMN05326641, study PRJNA326480) | marine metagenome | isolation source: seawater | place: Atlantic Ocean: North West | collected 2012 | reverse complement strand
GAGTATGCTTACCTGCGCCGAGGCTTTAATGATTCAACGGCGACGGTCTATGCCTGGATTGAATTTTGGATTATTCGTCCGGGAAGCACGGGGCCGATGGCGATTTTATTTGGAGAATATGCACATCGGGTTCTTCCTTTGGCAGAGAATGAGATGTTCAGTGGAGTCATTTACGCTGTTCTCGCTACTGTTGCGATGTTGGCAGTTAATTTGAGAGGACTGAAAACGGGTAAGCGGACTCAGAATGTATTGACCGGTGTTAAAGTGATTGCCTTGTTGCTGCTGATCATCGTTTCCTTTGCGGCAGTCTTTCTGGGTGCAGAAGTGTCAGCTTCTCAACCGGTTGTCGAAGAACAGGCCAGTCAATCGGCGGGCGGTTTTTTGCTTGCCATGGTGCTAGTAATGTTTACTTACGGTGGCTGGAACGATGTTTCGTTTGTGGCATCCGAAGTAAAAGAACCGGAGAAGAATATCCTTCGTGGATTGTTAGTCGGCATTTTCATCGTGGTTGTAATTTATATTTTGATCAATATCGCCATGGTAATGACGCTTGGCCAGCAGGGACTAGCGAGTTCAAAAACACCGGCAACGGATATGTTGTCTCTGACGGCGGGTGAACATGCAGAAAAGCTAATGGCAGTTTTGATTTGTATTTCCGCCTTAGGGGCTGTGAATGCAATGTTATTTACCAGCGCTCGAATCTATCATGCTCTGGGGCGACAGGTTTCTGCATTCCATTGGCTAGGCCAATGGAATCATCGTCTCCATGTACCCGCTCGGTCGTTGCTGTTGCAGACCATAGTCATATTGATGATGGTGGTTGGGTTTGGTTTGCAGAAAGATGGCTTTGAATTATTGGTGTTGTTTGTGTCACCGTTTATGTGGACGTTTCTCACCTTGGTGGGCATTTGTGTGTTTCGAGCACGCCACAAAGGTTTGGGAGATGAGGAAAGTTATCGAACCCCTTTCTACCCGTTATTGCCGATGCTATTTACGGTTTCTAGCTTGTTCATGGTCTATCGCAGTTTGAGCTACTTGGACTTGCAAATTGAAGAACAAAAGTTAGTTGACAACAGGTTTTTCATTTTCTTATCCATCTTTACGGGGCTGGTGGTTGTCTCAGCAGCGGGGGTCGCCATTTGGTCTGGCCCCCATAAGCCCAACGCCCGCAAACCAGCGGAATAAGCTCACTCAGCAAAAAATGCCAAACGTTTTCATAAGATATCAAAAGGCTTGACATCCGCTTGCCCGAAGTGGGAATTATAGTGAATGAAGACAGTAATTGGTCTGTTTAGAAGAAACCTGTTAGGAATGGAAATGGCCGGATCAAAAAAACAAGAAACATCCAGCAACCTCCCGGGCACTAACCTGCAGCAGCGTTTAAATGCCACGGTGCCCCATAATATGCCGCTTTATCTGGCATCTGTTTGGCAGTGTGAATCTACGGAACAGGCGGATCGCCTGCTGGCTGGCGAGTTGGATGGATATGTATACCAACGAGACCGCCATCCCAATGCCGACTTGTTTGCAGAAGCCTGCCAACTCTTACATCAGGCAGAGCGTGTAGCAATCACATCATCCGGCATGGCCGCGATTTCATTGGCAGTGTTTTCTCAGCTTCAATCTGGAGATCACCTCCTGGTAAGCAATCAACTCTACGGTCGCACAACATTGCTTTTAACCTCTGAATTGCAAAGGCTGGGAATCAAATGCTCTTTGATTGATCCCTATGATTTAGAGTCAGTACGCAATGCAGTCACTTCTGAAACGAGGATGATTGTCGTCGAAACGATTGCGAATCCACTGTTGCGAATAGTCGATATCAGAGGTTTAGCACAGATCGCGCACGCTGCCGATGCGTTGTTGCTGGTTGACAATACTTTTGCCACGCCAGCTATTTGTAAACCGCTTACACTGGGTGCTGATTTGGTGATGGAAAGCGTTAGTAAGTTTATCAATGGGCATGGAGATGTGATGCTTGGTATGTTGGCTGGACGGGAAGAGCACTGGACTCGGGTTGCTATGGTGAATGCAGCCTGGGGCTTTGCCAGCAGCCCGCTGGAATGTTGGTTAGCCTGTCGCGGTATTTCCACATTGACTTTGCGAATGCAGCAGGCGTGCACAACGGCTCAGGCGGCAGCAGAATTGCTGGCAGAACGGGAAGATGTTGAATCGGTGCAATATCCGGGACTGGAGAGCCATCCTGACCATGCTTTAGCCAGCGAGCAGTTTATCAATGGATTTGGTCATATGGTGACTTTTCGACTGCCGGGTGGCCGGGCCGCTGCCGACAAGGTCATTGCTAGCGGAGAGATTCCTTTTTGCCCGTCACTTGGAGATGTTTCCACGACCCTGAGCCATCCCACTTCGACTAGTCACCGAGGGCTCTCCGAGCAGCAGCGAGTGGCATTAGGTATCACCGAGGGAACGATTCGTTTATCTGTAGGTGTTGATCCAACAGAAAATGTGCTTGGTAATTTAGAAAAAGCGCTGGATGAGGCATCAGAATAGTTGGTTTTTCAGAATTCCACACTGGTGGTGGATTCACCTGTGCTCTAAACTCATTAAATAAGAACTACTTATCAATCTGACCTTAATTTTTGGGAGTCTGAATGAACAAAAAAGAAGAAGCACTTGAAGTTGAGGGCACAGTAACTCAGGCACTTGCGAACACTCGTTTTCGCGTACAATTGGAGAATGGTGCGGAGGTTTTGGCACATGTTGCTGGCCGTATGCGTAAGCACTTTATTCGTATTGTACCGGGTGATAAAGTTCGCGTAGAGCTGTCCCCTTATGACCTTACGAAAGGTCGCATCACTTACCGTGAACGGTAAGTGCAAGTGTTTTTTGAGTTCATTCAAAATTAAGCTAATAGAATCGACACTTTTGCGGATTGTCAGTGTTACACGAGTGTCGGTCGATTCGATTGGTGAAAAACCATCCGTTTTGGATCTTTGGTTCAAAAGTGAACTTTTCGGCAAGGACGCTGACTTTAGTACGGCACTGAGGTGCTAAAATAATAAAATAAGATTTGCGCTGCACTGTGACAGCGTCCCCATATAGACTTTTCATGACTGCAGGAGAATCCCTGATGTTGAAACTAATCAAGCAGCAATGGCTAACAGTGTTGTTGGTATTAAGTGTCGGTGTAACACCAGCACTTGCTCAGGTTCAATCAGCCAAGCCAATGGCGGTGATTGCGATCAACAATTACAACGACCTTTCCAAAGATATTGGATGGGTGGCGGATATGGTAGGTCCTCCGGGCACAGCAGCAATGATTGAAGCTCAAGGCGCTCAATTCGCCCAAATGTTTGATACGACAAAGCCGATTGGAATTGTGGTTCAGTCGGACGGTGTGTTGGGAGCAAAAGTTCTGGGCTTTATTCCAACCAATAACCTTCAACAGCTCGTAGGAATGCTCGCACTGTTTGGTATGACTGCTCAGCCAACGGACGGCGGCCTGCTCGAATTACAAACTGGTGCAACGCCGGTTTATATCAAAGAAGGTCAGGGCTGGGCTTTCGTTTCAAATAATAAAGAAACGCTGGCAAATGTTCCGGCAGATCCAGTGCCGCTTCTTGGTGGTTTGGAAAAAGAGTACGATGTCGCCATAAAAGGTAATGTCGACGCTGTTCCTCCGGTTTTCATGCAACTTGCGATGAGCCAGGTTCAGGCAGGTCTTCAAGCGTCTACGGCTCAGCCTTTACCGGGCGAGACCGAGCAGGCTTTTGAGGCCAGAAGAGCTCAGGCAATGCAGTCCATGGAAGAAATGCAAAAAGCATTGAATGATATGAAATCATTGACAGTAGGTCTTAATATTGATCAGACCAGAGAGTCCGTTTACTTTGATTTTGGATTTGACTTCAAAGAAGGTTCGGAATCTGCTCGATCGATGGACTATAGTGATGTCACGACAAACCTTTCCGCATTTGCAGGTGACAATGCTGCGGTCACCATGTCGATGGCTGGTAAAATTGATCCCATTCAGGGAGCTCAGGCGGCAGCTCAGATTGATATGGTACGTGATCAGGCTTTGAATCAGTTGGAAAATGATCCCAATATTCCAACGGAAGAATTACGTGCTATAGCCATCAAGTCGGTTGCAACGCTCGTCGATGTAGTCAATGGAACGATGGCCGCAGGTGAATTTGATATGGCTGCCAGTATGACCATGGACGATGGCATGGGTGCCATTGGTGCGGTTCGTGCAGCTCAGGCTGATTCACTAGAGGCCGTTTTCCGAGAGCTTGTTACAGTAGCTAAAGAGCAGGACCCAGAATTCCCCCCAGTTCAATTAGATGCATTAAAGCATGCGGGCGCTACATTCCACACCATGAGCATCCCCATTCCTCCTTTTGATCCTCAAACTCAGGCAATCTTTGGCGAAGCCGTCGATATCTCCGTTGGAATGAGTGAAGATTATATCTATTTTGGTCTTGGCAAAGGAAATTTGGAAAAGATCAAGTCAGCGATAGACGTATCAGCAGCTAACAAAGGGGTAGAGGCAGACGTAATGAAAATGGAGATGTCTGCTTCCAAGATTCTGACTTTTGCGGCTGAACAGGCACAGGATCCAACGCTTCAGCAAGCTGCTTCTGCGGCTGGCAGCAAAGATAAAGCCCGAATGATGATAATACCTATCGAAAACGGAGCTAAGTTCCGTATGGAATTAGAGTCTGGAGTATTGAAGGCGATTTCTATAGGAGCGCAAGCCCTCCAGCCTCAACTTGATGAGAGCCCTTTCTAGGACTTGCAATCTAAACTGAATTCACAGCGGTGTCTGGCATAAGTTTGGGCGCCGCTGTTTTTCGTTCTACCCATTCATTTGTCTATTCGTTTATGAAGGTTCTCAAATGCCGACCGTAGGTGCGTTCCCAACATCACGTCAGGAAATTGCTGGCGTCTCCATCGCTGCCATTGCTCAGCAGTTTAGTACACCCACTTTTGTCTATGATGCCTCCATCATTGTCGAACGCATTGAAGATTTGAAGTCGTTTGACTTAGTGCGATATGCCCAGAAAGCCTGCTCTAATATAGCCATTTTGGATCTTGTCCGACGCAATGATGTCGTGGTTGATGCAGTCAGCGCCGGTGAAATTCATCGTGCGTTGCGAGCAGGTTATCAGGGAGGCATAAATTCCAAGGGCATCCACGAGATTGTTTATACCGCGGATATTTTCGATAAAGATGCGCTGGATCTGGTGGTGGAGCATGATATTCACGTTAACTGCGGCTCGCCGGATATGATTGATCAAGTGGGAATTCGAAAACCAGGAACTGAGATTACTTTACGATTAAATCCTGGATTTGGGCATGGTCATAGCCAGAAGACAAATACAGGTGGTCAACAATCAAAGCATGGGATCTGGCATCAGCAGATAGAAGATTGTAAGCAGCGAGCGGCTCAATATGACATTGCAATTACAGGGCTTCATATGCACATTGGCTCGGGAACGGATCTCGAACATTTGGCTCAGGTTTGCGGCGCGATGGAAAAGGCGGTTTGCGAGGTTGGCAACACGATTACGACCATCAGTGCTGGCGGTGGTCTTCCCGTTCCTTACAATGCAAAGCAGGCCTATGTTGATCTGGAAAAATATTTTGCGTTATGGGACGAGTCTCGAAAAAAGGTGGAAGTCGAACTTGGGCATTCAGTCAAATTGGAGATTGAACCGGGTCGGTATTTGGCAGCAGAGAGTGGCAGTTTGCTGACGGAAATTCGGGCGATCAAGATGATGGGCGAGAATATATTTTATTTGGTCGATGCTGGCTTTAATAACCTTGCCCGGCCAATTATGTATGGCTCGTACCACCCGATCTCTGTTGTCCCGTCAGATGATTCTCCACGCGAAGATGTAGACGTTGTTGTTGGTGGACCTCTTTGTGAATCCGGTGACATCTTTACGCAGGAAGAAGGCGGATTTGTTAGCAAACGCAGTTTACCACAGGCTAATGTAGGTGAATATCTCGTGCTGGAATGTGCCGGTGCTTACGGTAGTGTGATGGGCTCGAATTATAATTCAAAGCCATTGGCTGCTGAGGTCATGATTATAAATGGTGAAGCTCAGTTGATTCGCGCACGTCAGTCGTATGAAGATCTTATGCAAGGCGAACGTCTGCTCGACACCTAGTAGCACCATAGAGCGATTGTTTTCAGCAGTGAATGATGGATATATCTCGGTGAAGCACCCCAGAAACGCTATTGGCGGTGTTTGCCGCCGGCCGATGAGTATCTATAATTAAAGTGTTCAAGAGCAGTTGTTTGGATGCTGCTTTGCAAACAAACATAATACAGAGGATTCATGCCGATGAGCAAGAAGAAAGCTCCTCGCAAAAAAGTACCGAAGACACTGGCGGTGATCAATGCCGATAACTGTACAGGTTGCGAGTCATGTCGCGAAGTCTGTCCGGTAGATTGTATTGATTTGAATCAGATTGGACTTGGCACCAAAGGCAATCAAAGCTGGTGTGAAATTGATCTGGAACGTTGCGTAGGCTGTGAAGTCTGTGTACATATCCCGACTCAGAAATCCAATCCTTACGAATTAGTTGTTTGTCCCTGGGATGCGATTGAAATGGTACCCACGGAAAATGTAGCTCAGGTGGTGGCTCAAATTGGCGGGCCAACAGAATACGTTTATGAAAACTGGGATCGATTGGTCGGCACTGCTCAGCATCTGGCAGAATTGCGAGCTAGCAGTTAGTAGATAGATTGGCGGCATTCGTTTCCCGCTGGGCTCTCTTAGATATAGATATACAGGACGGTGCTGTCTGTCCTTTAGTCGGCTTATGAATGTAGTACAATGCAACTTCAACGTGCGCGAAAACGTTTTGCAGGCATTGAGTTATTATATTTGTGAGCGATAAAACATTGAGTGATTGGGATCAGATTAATCAAGGTGACTGCATCGAAGGTCTGAAACGCCTTGAGGATGGCTGCATTGATTTGGTATTTGCAGATCCGCCGTTCAACATAGGCTATGATTACGATGTTTATCAGGACGATCTGGACAACGACGAGTACTTGAATTGGACTCGGCAATGGATGGTAGAAGTTAAGCGAGTTTTAAAAGAGGATGGTTCGTTTTGGTTAGCGATTGGTGATGAATATGCTGCGGAGTTGAAAGTCCTCATGCAGCGTGAATTGGGATTCACTTGTCGAAGCTGGGTGATTTGGTACTACACCTTTGGTGTTAACTGCACCAAAAAGTTTAATCGCTCGCATGCTCACTTGTTTCACATGGTGAAAGATCCAAAACAATTTACCTTTAACGCTGATGACGCTCGGGTGCCGTCGGCCCGTCAATTGGTTTATGGCGATAAGCGAGCGAATGCCAAAGGTAGGCTCCCTGACGACACTTGGGTACTAAGGCCTCAGGATCTGCCTGCGGGATTTAGTGCCGACGACGATACGTGGTATTTCCCACGGGTTGCCGGAACGTTTAAGGAACGTCAGGGATTTCATGGCTGCCAAATGCCGGAACAATTACTGGCGCGGATTATTCGGGTGTCCAGTAATATCGGGGAGGTGGTTGTAGATCCTTTTGGTGGTAGCGGGACGACTCTGGCTGTGGCTAAAAAACTCGATCGTCGGTATCTGGGATTTGAACTATCAGACGATTACGTCCTTGCGATCAATACTCGTCTGGATGGAATTGCCGTCGGTGATGATCTTGCAGGTTCTCCGGAACCGCAGGTAAGCGCACCCGCCACAGAAAATGGACGCCGCCAGGCGTCTCAGCAACAAGACTCCGGACAACAATCTTTACCAGGAATGGATGGATGAAATACGCGATTTGTAACGAGACGTTTCAGGATTGGCCTTTTGAAAAGGCCTTTAAATATGCAAAAGAGCTTGGCTATGAGGCCCTTGAATTTGCACCTTTTACTATTCATGACGATGCCTATCAAATCAGTGCAGAACGACGACTTGAAGTACGACATTTAGCAGAGGAGAACGGCCTGCAAATCATTGGACTGCATTGGTTACTCGCCAAGACCGAAGGTTATTATCTAACAACTGCAGATGCAGACGTACGAAAACGGACGGCCGACTACATTGCTGAATTAGCTCGGCTCTGTAGTGATATGGGCGGCAGCGTCATGGTGTTGGGTTCTCCGCAACAACGAAATTTACTACCGGGAATAGACCATGATCAGGCACTTGATTATGCAGCCGATGTCCTGAAACAGGCGGCTCCTGTCTTTGAAGAGCGGGGAGTGATTCTGGCAGTCGAGCCGTTGTCGCCGCTAGAAGGAGACTTCCTGTTAACGGCAGATCAGGGGGCCGATCTTTGTAGTCGTGTTAATCATACGAACGTACAGCTTCATTTGGATGTCAAAGCGATGTGTTCAATGGGTGAGCCTGTTGACGACATTATCCGTAAGCATGCGGGAATCACAGCCCATTTTCATGCTAATGATGAAAACCTACGGGGACCTGGCATGGGAGAAGTAGACTTTTTACCCATCATGCAGGCCTTAAAAGATACTGGCTATGATGGCTGGGTAAGTGTTGAAGTGTTTGATTACGAGCCAGGAATTGAAGCACTAGCGAGTGAGAGTATCACCCATCTCAAAAAGATTGAAAGTCAGCTCGTTTAGCGAGAATGCAAGGTGGCAACGATGGAAGATTGGAAGGAGATCCTTTTCTGGGTAACCTGGTTTCATTTTTTTGCGATACTGCTTTGGGAAATCTTAGGGCACTACGCCTTCTTTCGAATTCCCTATTTACGACAATCAGATTATGACGAACCTCGGCAGTGGCCAAGCGTAGCAATTATTTTTGCAGCAAAAGATGAACAGCGAGAGATCGAACAAGCTGTTCGTAGCATGCTCAAGGTTGAGTATCCGAATCTAAAATATATCGCCGTTAATGATCGGTCGACGGATCAGACGGGGAATATTCTTGATCGTCTTGCTGCGAAAGATGAGCGATTAAAAGTTGTTCATGTCCAAGAGCTGCCGGATGGCTGGTTGGGTAAGAACAATGCTTTGCATCAGGCCGCTGTTGCAACAGATACGGATTATCTTCTTTTTACAGATGCGGATGTTTCCTTTGACGTTGAATGTGTTAAGCGAGCCATTGGTTACACAGAACATCACGGCGTAGATCATTTGACGATGTTCCCCAAGGTTCCAATGCCTGGCTTGTTGCTGAATGCTTTCGTGGTATTCTTTTTCAAGACTTTTGTTCTCTACTATCGGGCCTGGCGGGTTTCCAATCCCAAGAGTAAAGCGTTCCTGGGGATAGGGGCATTTAACCTTGTCCGTAATCAGGCCTTTCGGGAAGTCGGTGGCTTCGCTCGTATCCGCATGGAAGTCGTGGATGATTTATGGCTTGGCAAACTGATGAAGCAAGGTGGGTTTCGGCAACAGGTGTTAATAGCGAGGGACGATCTTAGCGTTCCCTGGTATGGCTCCATCAGAGAAATGATTGTTGGGTTGGATAAGAACACCTATGCGGGCGTTAACTACAATCCAATTCTCTGGGTGGCGATGATTCTTGGGATGGGATTCGCGTTTTTCTGGCCCTTTGTTGCGATTTTCTTTTGCGAGGGACAACTTCAGGTTTTGTTTGCGTGGATTTGTGTCGTGTTGATGGTTTCCTCTGGATGGATGGCGATACGTATGCAGATCACTCCTTTCATTGCAGTTTGCGTTCCCTTTATTGTGGCAATATTCATTTTCACAATTACGAGGGCAGGAATTATCTTTTATATTCGCGGTGGGATAAAATGGCGGGATACCTTGTATACAAAAGAACAACTGCAAAGTGGACGATTATAGGAGCTTGATTCGATGAGCTATCGACGTTTAGCGTTACTGATTTGTGCGTTGTTTCTAACATCGTCATTGATGGCGGCACCAAGCTGGCAGGCGGGATCTGCGAGAATTAAACTTACGCCGGAACAGTTTATGTGGATGTCCGGCTATGGTGGTCGTACTGTTCCAGCAGATGGCAAGCTGACTGATATCTGGGCGAAGGCACTTGTATTGCGAGACGCCAAAGGAAAAGATGCTGTCCTGATCACGGCAGATTTGATTGGTATTGGCGCGGAGTCAACGAAATGGATAGCAGGGCAGCTAAAGAAGAATCATGGCCTGGAACGGGCACAGTTTGCGATCGCAACGTCACATACACATACGGGGCCCGCACTGTCGGATAATCTTGTGCCGCTACATTATCTGCGGGCCGATGAAGTGCAGCAGAATCGAATTGTCCAGTACACTTTAAAATTGCGACAGATGTTAGTGGATGTGGTAGGCCAGGCTTATCAGGATTTGGAGCCAGTTTATATGACTTCAGGTAATGGTCTTTGTACGGTTGCTGTCAATCGACGTACCAATACCGAGTCACAGGTTCCCCAGAAACGTCTTGAGGGAATGCTTAACGGGCCTTACGATCACGATGTTCCGGTTCTTGCCGTCCGGAATGCAGATTACGAACTAAAAACAGTTGTATTTGGATATGCCTGCCATTCCACCGTCCTGTCGTTCACTAAATGGTCTGGAGATTACCCGGGATTTGCGCAACTAGCGTTGGAAACAATGTATCCTGACGTGGACGCTATGTTTTGGGCTGGTTGCGGAGCAGATCAAAACCCCTTGCCCCGGCGAACGGTTGAATTGGCGAAGCATTACGGACAGCGGGTAGCGCAAAGTGTAGACAGTGTTTTGCGAGGAAGCATGGTTCCTGTCGAAAGCCAATTGGTCGCTTACTACAAAGAGATCGAAGGGAAGACTCAGGCGCCAATGACTCAAGAGAAGCTCAAGGAATTGTTGGCAACCGGTAATCAATATGAAAAGCCTTATGCTCAGTACTTGCTGAAGCAGTTCAATGATAAAGGCACACTACCGACTTCTTATCCTTACCCGATTCAGACCTGGCATTTGGGAGAGATTCGCATGGTTTTTTTGGGTGGAGAAGTGGTTGTTGATTATGCGGTAAAGCTCAAGCAGCTTCAGGCCGGAGTTAAGAATCCCAATGTATGGGTGGCAGGCTACGCGAATGATGTGATGGCCTATATACCGTCCACCCGCGTTTTACGAGAGGGTGGTTATGAAGGCGGCGGTTCGAATACCTACTACGGCTTCCCGGCGTTATGGAGTGAAGAATTTGAGGGCCAGATTCTTGCAGAGACCCGTCGCCAAATGAGTATTAAATAACCCGTCGGTTCAGCGATGACAAAAATTGGTTGGGCAACAGATATTCATCTTAGTGTTTGTAATGATACGACACGCCAGAATTTCTATCATGACGTTCGTTCGGCTGGCCTCGACCAACTTTGGTTAGGCGGTGATATTGGCGAAGCGGATAATATTGAAAGCCTGCTCTGCGAATTAATTTTGCAAGTAGAAACGCCAGTAGCTTTTGTCCTGGGAAACCACGACTTCTACTTTGGAAGTATTCAGGATGTTCGTGCATTGGCGGACCAGCTTTGTGCGCGATTTCAGAATATGGTCTATCTTAGCCATAGCCGCGTTCAGCAAGTAACTTCCAGTATCGGCCTGGTTGGGCATGACGGCTGGGCAGATGGCCGTATTGGAAACTTTGAAACGAGCATGGTTATGATGCATGACTATCGGCATATTGAAGAGTTATCAGGCTATGACAAACTTGACCGATGGGAACATATGAAACAACAAGGCGATTTGGCTGCTCGCCATTTATACGACGTTTTACCCGAGGCGATGGAAACGTATGAGGAAACCTATCTTGTTACGCATCTACCGCCCCTGCGAGAGGCCTGTTGGTATGACGGGAATATAGCAGACGATGAGTGGGCTCCGCATTTCACCTGTAAAGCTGTCGGTGATGCTATCCTGGCAATCGCCTCTCAGTATTCTTCCAAGTTGACAGTTCTGTGTGGCCATACGCATAGCCCGGGTGTTTGCCAACCGGCTTCCAATGTTACGATCTACACGGATGGGGCTGAGTATGAAAAGCCAAAGCTAAACCGAATCATTGAGCTGTAGGCGGTAGCAGGCAGACAGCATCAGGGGCGTTTACTTTATGCTCTTGGGAAGGGGAATGGGAGGACTTCGGAGATAGAGTCTTTCCCGAGCGCGAGCATCGCCAGACGGTCAAAGCCCAGAGCAACTCCACAGCAGTCGGGCAAACCATATCGCATCGCTTCAGCTAAATAACTATCAACGGGAAGGGCAGGCCGATCATCCAGTTGACGAAGGGCATTCGTCTTCAAATTGCGCTGATGTAATTCATCAGGATCTAATAACTCGTGATATCCGTTTGCTAATTCAATGCCGTCCACAAACAATTCAAACCGTTCTGCTACCAGCGGATTATCAGGGTGTATTCGAGCGAGAGCGGCCTGACTGGAAGGATACTCAGAAAGAATACAGGGCTTCCCAATGCCAAGACGAGGTTGAATGAACTCAGTCAACAGAAGATCGAGCCAGTCGTCTTTGCCCATCGCCCGCCAATTCTGAGGAATTTCAAACTCAAGAGATGCGATCGCATTCATGAGTTCTTGCTCTCCCATCTCCAACGGATCAACACTCAGAAAATTCTGGAATGCTTCGCGATAGGTGATCGTTTCATAGTCGTTGTAAGGCAACAGTGTTGTGGCCAGTTTACCCAGAAACTGTATCGCTTCCTCGGTGGTGTCTCCGACACGATACCATTCGACCATGGTGAACTCTAGATTATGTAACATCCCTTGTTCTTCATCACGAAAGGCCCGACCAACCTGAAAGATGGAATTCATACCGGAAGCCAGCAACCGCTTCATTCCAAATTCCGGCGATGTTTGCAGCCAATACGGCTTGCCACAGATTTCAACCTTGAGAGGATGTAGAAAGCGATCAACGACGGTGTCCGCCGAAAGCGTCGGCGTTTCCACTTCATCAAACCCGGCATCATAAAAGAGTTCTCGCAACTGTCTCAGAAGGATACTGCGAGCCTTAAGTGTTTCAATGCTGGCTGTCGAACGAAAGTTGTTCAGCTCCATCGTGCCAGAATGACTATCGACCGCTGAGAAGCGAGCGTAAAACTTCAACTCCAGATCGGCGATTTTGATCAGGTCACCATCGGCTAACGTGACCTCTTGTTTCAAGGGGGTATTGTTGACAAATGTACCATTGGCACTATCAAGATCCTGAATCGTAACAGTCTCAGCGAGGACATTCAGGCAGGCATGTTGTCTGCTAACAGCGCTCAGGGCGATTTGAATAGCCGCCTCTCCATCACGTCCAACAACATTCGGGCCTGCAGACAGCTCAAATAGCTGTCCCTGATCGAGTCCATTGGTGATGATTAGGTAGGCCATAGTTCAGGCCTCGTCGACAGACTATTTGACGCTTGCGCGTTCCACATAGTCACCGGTACGAGTATCTACTTTGATAATATTGCCCATTTCAATAAACGCAGGGCAAATGATTTCAGCCCCGGTTTCAACTTTAACCGGTTTTGTCACATTCGTTGCAGTATCCCCCTTCGCGCCGGGCTCACAGAATTCAACGGTTAGCTGGACATGATTTGGAGGAGTGATGGTGATGGGGTTTCCATTCCAAAGAACAGCATGACACTTCATGCCTTCTTTGAGGTATTTCCAGTAGTCACCGACCTGATCTTCAGACAGTTCATATTGATCGAAATCAGTACTGTTCATGAAGTAGAACGTGTCGGTCTGACGGTACAGAAACTGGCAATCTATTTCTTCGACATCAGCCGCTTCCAGTGAGTCGCCACCTTTGTAAGTGCGATCCAGGACTGTGCCACGAATTAGGTTTCGCAATTTACATTTGTAAAGAGCGTTTCCTTTTCCGGGCTTCACGAAATTCATCTCGATCATTAGATAAGGCTCATTGTCGATTTCGACACGAAGACCCTTGCGAAAATCGTTGGTTTTATAGCTTGCCACGGCTCACTTTTTCCTTGTTGATTGTCAGTTGATTTACTTTTGGGCTGGTACAATCGAGTGATTCAATCCAACTCTATCAAGTGTTTACTATAACCATGACGTCTCACTTATCACAGACCAAACCGGCGGCTACCGTAGCGTCGCGAGAGGAGATTTCATGGCAGCAGGAAATGAAGCAGGCGATTCGCTCTTCCGGTGGATTATGTGAGTTTTTAAAGATTCCGCCTGCCGCCATCGACGTGGAGGAGAACGACTTTCCGGTCTTTGTGCCACGTTCGTTTGCAGCGCGGATGAACCCAGGTGATCCAGCCGACCCGTTGTTGCTCCAGGTTATCGCTCAGGCCCAGGAGTCCTTGCCAATAGACGGCTATGAAAAAGACCCAAATGGAGAGGCGACAGCTGTTCTCGCCGCCGGCGTTCTAAGAAAATATTCTTCTCGTGCGTTGATGATCACATCCGGGGCGTGCGCAGTCCATTGCCGCTATTGTTTTCGTCGGCACTATCCCTATTCGGACAGCCCGTCAGGGCTCGAGCAATGGCGGCAATCGTTGGAGGCCATTGCGCAGGATACGAACATCGAGGAAGTAATTCTAAGTGGTGGAGACCCTTTAGTAATGTCCGACCAGAGTATTGGGCAGTTGCTCAGTGCACTGGCAGATATATCGCATGTAAAGCATGTCCGGTTTCATACGCGGACTCCGGTGATCATTGCTTCGCGAATTACGCCAACGCTCCTTCTTTATTTGAAGTCCACCCGACTGAAAGTTTGGTTTGTGATTCATTCGAATCATGCTAATGAACTGGACGGGGAAGTTCTTACGAGTCTCGCTAAATTGCAGCAGATTGGTATTCCAGTTCTAAATCAAGCGGTGCTTTTGCGAAGAGTTAATGACAGCGAAGATGCGTTGTATGGATTGTGCAAACGATTGATCGATGCACAGATTACTCCCTACTATTTGCATCAACTTGATGAGGTGGCAGGTGCGGCACACTTTTATGTTTCGCCTGACCGAGGAAGAGAATTGATTGCTGCAATTAGGAAGCGTTTGCCCGGTTATGCCGTACCGCGGTATGTGAAAGAGATCGCAGGCGAACAATCGAAAACAGTTTTAGCATAAGGACAGTTGAGAAAATGGCTTTGGAACGAGTGCTTGAGCCTGAAGTGATGGACACCTACGAAGAGGCACGTGACTATGACAGCATGGCCCACCAGGAGGTGAATGCCCTTTTTGTCCAGGACTTACTCGCATCGGGTGAAATTGGAATCGATGTATTAGATGTCGGAACAGGCACGGCGCAAATCCCCGTCGAACTTTGCCGTCAAAACAAAAAATGCCGAGTCATTGCAATCGATATGGCAGCCCATATGCTCGACCTTGCTCGTTTCAACATTGAAGTCGACGGATTCACGCAGCGGATCTATTTGCAGCAAATTGATGCAAAGGATATGGATTTCGAACAGGACATGTTTGATTGCGTCATTTCGAACAGCATTATTCATCACATCCCAGCCCCGCGATCAGTGTTACAGGAATCTATTCGTGTAGTCCGTCCGGGAGGGTTGCTATTCTTTCGGGATTTAATGAGGCCCGAATCAGACGAAGAGGTCTCCAGATTGGTTGAAATGTATGCAGGGGCAGAGAATCCGCATCAGCAACAGATGTTCGATGATTCGTTAAGGGCAGCATTGAGTCTCGAAGAGATTCGAGAGATGGTAACGAGCCTGGGTTTTCGGGATGATATGGTTCAGGCAACAAGTGACAGGCACTGGACCTGGACGGATCGGATGCAAGATAACTAAAAGTGCTGGAACTAGTAACTTCAAGTGGGTAAAAAACTGAGCGTTTCGTGGTACACTACACGTCATGAAAATCATGGCTTGCAGCGCATTTCATGATGGTTGAGATTAAAGGGATTTGCCAGCTCATAGGATGGACTACCGACGATGCAGCAGTATCTAGATTTAATGCGTCGTATTCTGGATGAGGGAGCGGAAAAAACAGACCGCACCGGCACAGGAACGAAGAGCGTTTTTGGACATCAAATGCGGTTTGATTTGTCGACGACTTTTCCTTTGCTAACCACCAAGAAACTGCATCTTCGTTCTATTATTCATGAGCTGTTGTGGTTTCTAACCGGCGATACGAATATCAAGTACTTGCATGAAAACAAAGTCACCATTTGGGATGAATGGGCAGACGATCTGGGCAATCTTGGACCGGTCTATGGACATCAATGGCGAAAGTGGGAATCTGCTGATGGACGTATTATCGATCAGATCACCCAGGTGATTGAGCAGATTAAAGCCAATCCAGACTCACGTCGGCTGATCGTCAGTGCCTGGAATGTCGGCGACATCGATAGGATGGCGTTGCCTCCCTGCCACCTCTTATTTCAGTTCTATGTAGCCGAAGGCAAATTATCCTGTCAGCTGTACCAACGCAGTGCGGATGTTTTTCTTGGGGTGCCATTCAATATTGCTTCTTATTCGCTGCTTTGCATGATGATGGCACAGGTTTGCGGATTAAAGCCGGGCGAGTTTGTCCACACATTGGGTGACGCCCATCTTTACAGTAACCATCTTGAACAGACAATGTTGCAACTATCTCGAGACCCAAGGAAGTTGCCTCGGATGGTTATCAATCCTGAAGTTGACAACCTGTTTGAATTCGCTTTTGACGACTTTGAATTAGTTGACTACGATCCGCATCCTCATATCAAAGCGCCGGTGGCAGTGTAACTATGTGTGTTTCGATCATTGTGGCGATGGCCGAAAACAATGTGATTGGCCGGGACATGGACTTACCATGGCATATATCAGCCGATCTTAAACGCTTCAAAGCGTTAACAATGGGTCATCATATCGTGATGGGAAGGAAAACCTATGAATCGATAGGTCGATTACTGCCGGGACGAACCACCGTAATCATCACGCGACAGGAAAATTATCAGGTCGAAGGCGCTCTTGTCGTAAATTCCCTGGAAGAAGCTCAGGCTGTTGCTGCTGGAGATAGTGAGTTGTTTATTATTGGCGGCGGTCAAATTTACGAACTCGCGATGCCTTCTGCCGACAAGTTACATGTGACTCGGGTACACACCAAAGTGGATGGTGATACGCGGTTTCCGCAGGTACAGTGGGATAACTGGGCGCTTATAAATACCGAGCGCCACTCGGCGGATGAAAAAAACGATTACGACTATACCTTTGAGTCGTACCACAAAGTGCCTGCCTGAAAAACCGTAATCGCTAGTTTTCAAAGCCGGTTTATAACGTTAATTCGGGTAGTTTAGGTTGAATTTGCAAGCTCTGGTCACGTTGTGCTCAGTTTTTTGCTTACATTTCGAACCTTCGGCGCTATCATGCGTATATCTATACAGATTCATGCATGAAACACCGGTGATGCCCATGATGGGTAGTGAATACTCTGACGAGCAGATTCTCGCTCTCTATAAAAAAGAGGGTGATCGCGATCTTTTTGCGCATTTGGTTCGTCGTTATGAGCGCGAGCTCTACAGTTATTTACGGCGATACATGGGCAATGCTGAAATGGCAGAAGATGCGTTTCAGTCGACGTTTCTTCAAGTTCACCTGAAATGTGAACAGTTTGATGAAGGCCGCCGTTTCCGACCTTGGCTGTACACGATTGCTACCAATCAGGCGATTGATGCTCAGAGAAGAAACAAACGCCATCGCATGGCTAGTCTTGACCGAGCTACCAAATCTAACGATGCAGTGGATATCGGAGCCTTAGTTAACCTACTGGAAGGCAACGAAGGTGACCCCTTGGATCATGTTGCTGAATTGGAACGTGGACAATGGGTCCAGCAGGCGATTAGCGAGCTGTCGGAACAAATGAGAAGCGTCATTAACTTGATTTATTATCAGGGCATGAAATATCGAGAAGCAGCAGATGTGCTGGAGATTCCTGTTGGAACGGTGAAGAGCCGGCTCCACGCAGCAGTGATGAAGTTACATGAGGTGTGGCAACGCACTCATCAGAAAGAAAATGGATCCTGATCATTCAGGCATTCCAAAAACTTCATCTAGAATCAAAAAGATACAGATATAGTTAACTTGTATAGAAGTAGTCACGATGGAATTTGATTTAGTTGGATTTGTGATGGGTGCTCTCGAATCCGAAGAGCACGCTCAAATAGAACAAGCACTCGAGGATGACGAAGAGCTTCAACAGCAGTTGGATTTGATCCGTAAGGCTCTGAGGCCTCTGGAATCATATCGTTACTGCGAACCACCGGCGGGACTGGCCGATGCAACACAAAGCTATGTCTTTGAGCAGATTGATTTGCACAAGGTGGCCCCTGCGAGTTTCCGTTCGTTTTCGCCGCTCGCTTCCGCTGAGAGAACGGCAGGTAAACGTACGAGTTGGCGACTGAAAGATTTCTTAGTCTTAAGTGTGGTGCTCCTTTGTATGGCGATGTTGGTTTCACCGGCTATTTATAACAGCCGTTTTGTTGCAGGTAAGCTGGCATGTCAGGACAATCTTCAGCATCTTTACCGGGGAATGCATAACTACTCTCTAACCAATAACGGAATGTATCCAACAACTCCTGTGTCGAATGTCTCCATTTCAGGTATTCAGGCTCCAATTCTTCGTGAGCAAACGGATATAGAGGAGACTCGGTTTTTCTGTCCGACCGCACCAGAGACTTTCGAGTGGCGTCAGCAGGGAATACCTGCTGTGCAAACAGTTGTCGATGCGACTCCCGAGACACTCGACAAGCTGGCTCATATGGGTGGCACTTACGGTTATAACATCGGGCATCAGGATCGCGGCAAGATTCGCCCTGTACGTCATCAAGGCCGTCCATATTTTGCGTTGATGGCTGATCGCCCGACCGGTGATAGCGTGAGTCGGCGCAGTATGAACCACGACGGCATTGGACAAAATGTCTTGTTTGAAGATGGGCATGTAGAGTTTCTTCGGGAAACAAAAGAAAGAACGTTGGGAGATCTCTATTTCGTAAGCGATCGGGGACGTGTGGAACCAGGCATGCATATTAACGATGCGGTTATTATGGAAAGTGGCAAACACTTGTTTGCAGATCAATAGAACCGGCAGTTTAGTAGTCAAAAGAATCTCTAATGGAATGACGGCTTTCTTTAGCGGTTGGAGTTTTCTTGTAAAAATATCGCGCCATATGGATTTTGCGCGCGAATAATTGCTTACCGAGTTACACCACCTATTTCCTCTTCCTTGGTTCTGACAACGTCCTGTGTTTTGCTATGAACAAGTACGATTAGCCGGCTGGATCGCCTTTTCGAGTGAGGAAGTGTTGTATTCTTTGCAGTCTCTGCATTCGGTACACGCACGTCAGTATCATATGGCACAGCGTCGGAGATACAACTGGTATCTCAGGCAGTTTCTAGAGTCCGATGCCTCACAGCAATTAGAGATTGCAAGAAGTACGATGATGGCGGAAATTTTAACCAGGATTTGGACTACGATGGTTAATTCCTGGTATTTGAGCACCCCAGATATGACGGTTGGACTCGAGGCAGAATCAAATCGCAATTTGTACCTGGCGATCCAGACAGACCATCAATTATTAAAACAGAAGATGCTGGAAGAAACCTCAGGGGCTCGCAATCAGCACAAACTGAAAGAGTTTGATCGCCAGTGTCAACGCTGGACGGATCTATTACTTGCGTATATGGGCCAGTTACCGGGGTCCCAGGCCTTTGGGTATCGTCGTGACCGTATCGATCAACATGTTGAGGATTTGGAGTATCAGATTGATTCAGGACAAGAGCGAGCTGCACGCAAGTTTACTAATTTGTCGTTGAAACAAGCTTTTCACAAGAGTCAGCAACCGCCAATGATAGATTTGGAAACAATTTATGATTTGAATAGCCGGTATATCACAACGATTGTTTCAAGCCTTGAAGGCCATTTAATTCAAATACCGGATCAGTGGCAGAGTTATTGGGAGCCGCGAGTTTCTCGGGATATTACGCTGGCAGAGCGTTTAATGCAGCAGTGGCAAAGAGTCGAGCGTGGTGAACAGCACTTTTGGAATTAGGAACTCCTCAGTGCCTTGCGATGTTCGACGAGTCGACGGATGTTGTCCAGATCATCGCACGGTGTGGCATCGATAAGACTGCGGGTATATTCTTCTCGTGGATTACGGTAGATCGCTTCTGAGGGACCGTATTCAACGATCTGCCCATCTTTCATAACGGCCATCATATCAGCCATGAATTTGACGACGGACAGGTCATGGCTAATGAAGATATAGGTCAACCCACGGCTTTCCTGAAGGTCATTCAATAAGTTGAGTACCTGTGCCTGTACAGAAACATCCAGTGCGGAAACGGATTCGTCGCAAATAATGAACTCCGGCTCGACGGCCAGTGCTCGGGCGATACAAATCCGCTGACGTTGGCCGCCTGAAAATTCGTGAGGATAGCGTTTTAAGTGTTCGGGAAGCATGCCGACTTCCTCTAGTAGTGCGGCTGCTTTATCGATCCTGTTCTTCTTTGATTCACCAAATCCCTGAATAAGCATAGGCTCGGTCACCATAGCCTCTATTGTCATTCGAGGATTCATGGATCCAAAAGGATCCTGGAAGATGATTTGAATACTCTTCCGCAGTTCTTTGATGCTAGTGGATGTAATTGGTTCGCCATTAAATGAAACGGAACCACCTGTTGGCCGCACTAGTTGTAAAATGGCGCGTCCTGCGGTTGTCTTCCCACATCCGGATTCGCCAACGAGTCCAAGGGTTTGACCTTTGAACACGTTAAACGTGATCCCGTCGACAGCTTTGACGTACCCCACGGTTCGTTGAAGAATTCCACGACGAACGGGGAAATGCACCTTTAAGTTGTCGAGAGCTAAAAGTGGCTTGGCTGATTCTTCGATACAAGTTGCTTCCCGGCCATAAAATGATGGAGCTTCGTCGTAGCCATACCCCTGCAATTCCGACCGTTTGCTAAGTAAACGTCCTCGGCCGTGGTTCTCGAAGTAATCCATCCGCTCCGGCCCGACCGTTTTTTCAGTGATCGTTGCGCTACCATCTTTGTGGATTGTTGAATCCATAAAGTCGGAAACAGTCGGTAACCGCTTGTAGGTCGTGTCTAAGCGTGGACGGCAATTAAGAAGTCCTTTAGTGTATGGATGTTGGGGGCTTTCGTAAATATCGAGAACAGGTCCTTGCTCTACAACCTTTCCGCGATACATCACCAGTACTTCGTCGGCGATTTCCGCAATCACTCCTAAGTCATGAGTGATAAAAAGGATCGCCATTTGGCGATTGTCACGCAATTCTCGCATCAAATCGAGAATTTGCTTTTGAATTGTAACGTCGAGCGCGGTTGTCGGTTCATCAGCAATCAACAGCTTGGGATTACAGGCCAAAGCCATTGCAATCATCACGCGTTGTTTTTGGCCACCAGACATTTGATGCGGATAGTAACTGATACGTTCTTCCGGATCCGGAATACCAACCTCTTCGAATAGTTCGACAACGCGCTGCATGGCATCCTCTTTGGATACTTCCTCATGTTGCCGTATGGCTTCAGCCACTTGATTTCCAACGCGATGTACCGGATTAAGAGACGACATTGGTTCTTGGAAGATCATACTGACATCACTACCACGCAACTTTCGCATTTCTTTGTTAGAAATGTTGATGAGATCTTTGCCAAGAAAGGAGATCGAGCCGTCGTACACTTCTGCGGAGGCAGCGAGCAGATTCATAATGGTCAGCGAGGTGACCGATTTCCCGGATCCCGATTCTCCGACAACACCTAGCGTATGTCCTGGCTTAATCGATAACGACAAATCGTCCACCGCTTTTACGACACCGTCTTCGGTGTTGAAATACGTCTTCAGATTATCAATTTTTAATACGTCGTTCATTCTTTAGTCTTTAGGGTCGGCCAAACGAGGGTCGGTGGATTCCTGAAGCCCTTCGCCAATTAGATTGTAGGCAAGAATAGTGATAAAGATTGCGACACCAGGAAATACGATTTGCCACCATTCGGTGTAATTAGTCATGCCGGCATTGAGAATAGTTCCCCAGCTCGGATTTGGCGGCGGCGCTCCAAAACCTAATAGGCTTAGGCCAGCCTCTACCTTGATTGCTGCCGCAATTCCGAAGACGATTGGTACCATCACGGGTGCTAGCGCATTCGGTAATATGTGACGGAACATGATCCGGAATGGACCAACGCCAATACTACGTGCGGCAGCGACAAATTCGGATTCTTTGAGTTTCAGAAATTCACCACGTGTTAAACGCGCCATACCGGTCCAACTGGTGAATCCAAGAATTGCCATCATGTGCCATATTGTTGGTTGTTCAATAACCGCCATGAGGGCCAAAATTAGAACAATACTCGGGATACACATTACAAGTTCAATAATTCGACTGATAATGATGTCCACCCATCCACCAAAATATCCTGAGACGGCCCCTACGAAGATTCCGATCGTCGCGGCAATACCGGTCGATACGAAGCCAACTAAGAGAGCAATTCGTGTCCCGTGAACCATCATCGCCAAAACATCTTTTCCTTTGGAGGTACCAAAAATATTAAGACTGCTAGGTTCGCCACCGTTGAACGGGTTCCCGGGGCGGTCTTCCCATTCGTTGTTACGTACAGGGCGATAGGGATCCTGAAAGATCAGAGGCCAGACAGCCCAGCTATCAGGATCCTTCTCTTTGAGATTCTTGGGATAACGTTTTCGAAATCGATCCTTTTGAAAAATGGGGTTTTCCCAATCTGCATTGAAATAGGCCATGCAAGGAAAATAAAGATTGCCTTTGTATTTACAAACGATCGGTCGTGTACCGGCAATCATGGGAGAAAAAATGGCAACCAGGCTGAGCAAAAAGACAACGATTAATGCGCACATCGATAGTTTCTTACGACGAAAGCGCAGCCATGCATGTCGCCAGAAACCGGGCGATTTTTTGTTTTCAGAGGCTGCGGTGGTTTCTTTCATGGTGTCTTTTTATTGATAGGATATCCGCGGGTCTACAAATGCATAAAGGATGTCTGCCAGTAGTTGGCCCAAAAGAGTGAGCACCGATAATGCAAAAGTTAATCCCATGATTACCGGGTAGTCCCGCGTTAGGATACTGCGGAAATATAGCTGCCCCATCCCAGGCCAGTTAAAAATTTGCTCCAAAATAATTGCGCCGCCGAGCAATGCCGGAAGAGATAAGCCGAGAAGCGTTACAAATGGAATGAGGGTATTTCGAAAAGCGTGATGAATCATGATTCGAAATGGCCCAAGTCCTTTTGCTTTTGCGGTTCGAATGTAGTCCTGACGAATCACCTCTTCCATATTGGCTTTGATAAAGCGACTGTAATAAGCCAGACTTACATAGGTGAAACTAATGACAGGCAGGATCATGTGTTCCAGCAGATCCCAAATTTGTTCAGAGCTTGTTAGAGCTTCATAGTCGTCGGCCTTGGTGCCCATCAGGGGAAGTTCAAAGGCTGTTCCTTCCAATTTCACGGCAAACAATAATTGGAGGAATAAGGCGGCAATAAAAGATGGAATCGCATAAAGCATATATAGAACCACACCAACGAGCCGCTCATCAGATTTGCCACTTCGTGCGGTTGAAAATAATCCTATTGGTATTGCCAGAATGTAAGCTAAAATCAGCGAGGGCACGGTTAGCAGAAGTGTGTTGGTGACACGAGATCCAATAACATCTAGAACAGGTTTTTTTTCAGCGAAACTGCTTCCGAAATCTCCCTTTATCATATTAGTAAGCCAGTGTGCGTAGGCCTCGGGGATCGATTTGTCTAAACCATAGGCAGCCCGCATGCGTTGAATGTCTTCTTCGCTTGGCATGTTCTCCGGATTCATCATCGCAGCATCAGTTGCTAGCGGATTACCAGGCATGTACCGAATGAGCGCATAAATTGCCATGGTGATGAGCAATAGCGTCAGTAGGCCCAGAAGGATGCGACGTATTAGATAGCCAGCCACGTAAGCGCCTTGTTAGTGAATTAGATTGCTTTTAAAGCGTGAAAATTATTGTATTTCTGCGGATTTGAAAATGGTGTCTGCACCGGGGCCGTAGTTATAAGGACCTCGAGGGCTGTAATTATAGCCCCGCAATGATTTATTGAATGCATAATATGCATTGCGGAAGTAGAGCCAGGTGTAAGGCTGATCTTCCCATAGCGTAAGATGTATTTTCTGGTAAATCTTACGCCTTTCCCCTAAATCAAGTTCACGCTTGCCCTGTTCAAATAACTTATCAATTTCAGGATTCGAATAACACCCGTAGTTGCGCCCATTGTCAATCGCCTTTGTTGTCCAGAGATTTTCAGACGTATCCGGATCAGCACCGGTACCCCACCCGGCAAAAACCGCATGAAATTTATGCCCAAGCATTGTTTCCTGGAGAGTGGTGAACTCAACGGGCTTTACATTACATCGAATACCGATTTGGTCTAGATTTTCCTGCAGGAGTTCACAAATAGCAATTCGATCGGGACGATTGCTCGTAAGAATAGTAAATTCAAAAGGGACTCTGCGGGAACCTTCCGACTCACCATCGAAATTACTATCCATCTCAACAATATTATCCAGCACTCCATCTCCATCAGTGTCTTCCCATCCAGCTTCAGCTAGAAGATCCTCCGCCTTGGTTAAATCTTGTTGGTAAGACGATGGCGCTACCTCTGGAGCCCATGGTGATGTTCGATGAAAGATTCCGGTGGATGCTTCATCCATGCCAAAACGATGCTTTTCTAATAATTCCTGATGATTGAAGGCGTAGCTCATCGCCTGACGAACACGTTTGTCTTTAAAGAAAGGAGATCTGAAATTCCAACCGAAATAATAATAAACCCATTCCAGGGCATAAGATTTGGTGTTGAACTTATAAAAATCATCATCGTTGGTTTGTGATTGCCATTGTTCCGGTGTAAGCATCATCTCTTCTAATTCCCCCTTTTTCATAGAGAGGAGCGCCGTGTTTGGATTTTCGATGATTTTGAAACGAACCGTTTCAAAATGAGGTTTTTGACGCACTTGTTGCCCATCAAACATGTAATAAGAATCACGACGTTTTAAGATGATTTCTTGTCCTCGTACTCGCTTCAAAATAGTATATGCACCGCCCGAGACAGGATTTTCGTCTAGTTCTACATGAACAGGGCTGGATGCAAGCGTAGGGTCATCTGCTATGGTGCTTTCATATTTATGTTTTGGAATAATTGGAAAATTGATATTCCAGACATTTGTGGCAAGAGGCTCAAAATGGAAATAAACAAGTGTTCGCTCGTCATATGCTTTAACACATTTCAGTTGATCTGTTCCTGAACGTACCGCTGGGATAGGCACAGCAGAACTCATAATGACCTGATACGAAAACTCAACGTCGTAGGCAGTTATTTTTTCACCGTCTGACCAGGTTAGATCATCTCTCATGACTACCATATCCATAAGTCCGTCGCTGGAAGTTTGCCATGAGACGAGTGAACCTGCATTGCCATAAGGAGTAAAGTTCCAGTCAAATGAAAAAAGGCCCATTGATAGCAAGCCTGAGACATCAAATTCTGCTGATGAGCTGATCATCAGCGGATTCGTGTTACGAATATCTGCGGATGTATGTCGATTCCATTCGGCGGAATAGTTGATCTCTCCATCAGTAGCCAGTGTTCCCATGGCGGAGACGATGTTGTGGTTGTCTTCGGGCGTCTTATTTCTAACGGCTAGCGCCTCAGCCGCAGTCATCATTGCGACTTCGCTTTCTTTGCGATTGGCCATCAATTCATAAACATCCACAACAGGCTTATCCATCCACTCGACATTGCCCAGTTCCTCTTTTGTTGGTGGATTGAATTCGGGAATCAGATCTCCTAATACAAACGCTGCATCTTTTGGAGCACCAGTATCTTCCTCGGAATTGGAAACGGCGTCTGTTGAGTTTGGAACAGTACTTGCAGCATCGTCAGGCGAGCATCCCATTAAAGCTGTCAGACCAGCAACCGATAAAATTAAAGAAAAGCGTAGTGCAATAGTCATAGTTGAGGAGGCCTCAAAAAAGTATTCGAAGCGGTGATTGATTACCGCATGTTATGTCGCAACAGGTATTCTAAAGCATTCTGCTTTGTTCGGTCTAGCCAATCCGCAGGTGATTTATCGAAGGTTCGGGAATGTCTACAATCAATTCTAGGAAGTACTGCAGTCGTGCTTTCGTCACAAGGAGTTCTATAGTGAACGACAAGTTAGATTGGATAGACGACGAGCTTTCCACCCTTGCAGATGCCGGGCTTTTGCGACAGTTAAATGTTTGTATCGGGGCAACACATTCGACGGAGTTGCAGCTTGATGGAAAGACTTATATTAACTTTGCGAGTAATGATTATTTAGGGTTGGCCAAGGAAATTGCTAATGGCTTTAGAGAGAGGCCAATTCCTGACCAGGCCTGGGGCAGTGGGGCCAGCCCACTTGTGACGGGTCGTGGCGAAGCTCATCAGCAGCTGGAGTCGACCTTAGCAGTATTCAAAGGCTCGGAAGCAGCCCTTTCCTTTTCAACTGGCTATGCCGCTAATGTCGGAGCGATCACAGCCGTAGCCGGTGAAGGTGATATCATTCTTAGCGATGCCCGTAACCATGCCAGTATTATTGATGGCTGTCGACTATCGAAAGCGAAGGTAGAGATTTACCGTCACAATGACGTAGATCACTTGGTTGAACTATGTAAACAAGCAACGGAATATCGCCGGAAACTTATAGTAACCGATGCACTGTTCAGCATGGATGGCGATATCGCCCCGCTCAGCCTCATAGTTGAAGTGGCTCGGCAGTTTAACGCCATGTTGATGGTTGATGAAGCGCATGCTACCGGAGTTTATGGGGTGACGGGTCGCGGCCTGGCTCAGGAGCTTGATTGCGAAGATGGAATTGATATTTCTGTTGGAACATTAAGCAAGGCGTTAGGCTCGATGGGAGGCTTTGTTTCCGGACGTCGTAGCCTCATTGATCTTTTGGTGAACAAAGCTCGCACCTATATCTACTCCACTG
>MDSW01085312.1_pt1 | contig 26914 bp, 30 predicted proteins | sample 811171 | NCBI WGS metagenome assembly MDSW01 (sample SAMN05326641, study PRJNA326480) | marine metagenome | isolation source: seawater | place: Atlantic Ocean: North West | collected 2012 | reverse complement strand
TAATGCATATGTCGAGGTGAGCTACTGTATATGTCAAGGTGAGCTAATGGGTAGTTCAAGGAGGTCTAAAGTATGACGAGTGTATGGTTTAAGCTACGTTTAAGCTACCCAAAGGCTAGGTTAAGGCTACTTTCACTATAATTGCCCAAATCACAAAAATCCTTCCCATAAGCAATAATAACAAATCAAAAGAAAAAACATCATACAGAAAAAGGTGGCTCCCGACCCCTCCCGTCGGGTGACGGAAGGGCTTATACCACAATCTAATAAGTGTATACCCATAACCGACAACCAACAAAACTCAACACAATAACCCGCAACCGACAACCCACAAAATCTATGCACTCAAATCAAACCCCTCCCCACCCATTTCATCCCAAGACATGGAACCTACAGACAAAAATAGTGCACAGAGGAAAAGACCGCGCCCCACGCGAATAATAATATATCCCAAGGATATACAACTCCTCACGGGCAAATCCTACCGCCATGCCCTCGATCTAAACAAGGAAGTCCGCAGCTACTTCAAAAAACAAAAACACCACCTCCTAACAGTCTACGAATTCGCCCAATACACAGGTGTAAATCCTGAAATAATCCTAACCCACCTAAAATAAAGTGCCCCCCTCACCCATCACACGACAAACCGACTACCGATAACAGATAACCGAAAACAGTCAACCGAGAACGAGAACAGAACCCTAAAACCTCTTATAAGGGAAGGTGATTTTTTAGTATAAAGTGACTAATATTTCATTTTAATTTTCAACTCTTCAAAATTTGCAAGTAACTTATTGCCCATATTCGCGTCAGGCCTTATCCTTCAAATCCCCCATGCGGAGTACCTCATACCGAATAGGCTTAAAACTACCTCCATTGCTATCTTCGGCCGAGCAGGCCGTAAGGCCCACTATCAAATCCATTTGGGCCTCAAAAAGCACAAAATCATTTGGCTGGCTTGTAGGGGGCAAGACCGAGAGCTTGCCATTACTGTCAAACTGTACATTCATAAAAATATTAAAGGCTGTGGGAATGTCATCGGGAAAAATATTGAACGGTTTCAAATTTGTATAAAGGTTTTCAAAACAGCTGGGGTGGTATTCAGGATTATCATACATTATCTGAAAGGTTTCGGGACTGCAAGGCGCCAACAAAAAATCATTTCTACCATTAGTGTCCTCCTGAATCTTCATCATTTTACGGCTGCGGTTGCTCCATAGATGGTTCCCCGTACTTATAAGTATGGTTTCTTCAAAATCAAGGGTCTTACCAGATGATATCTTTTCCCGTATATCCTGTTCATTAAAAAGTACCATATCGCTTACTTGCATCCCGAGCGGATCAATAACCCTTAGTATTTCACCTTTTTTTAAAGTAAATGCAGCCCCTGATTGGGGGGCAATCTCCTGTATCATATTTTCCTTATTTTTTTACTTGATCTTTATGGTTCTTTTTATAAATCTTCTTGTTGTAATAGCCAAGCACCAAATTTACTATAACTATTATAAGTGTACTTGCGGCCAGTTCCACATACATACTTAAGGCTGCCAATCACCCCAGAGCAGCACTGCACCAAATAGCGGCCGCTGTTGCTAGCCCCGATATTTCTCTTTTCCGCTTTACTATAACTCCTGCGCCCAAAAAGCCAACCCCCACAATAATTTGCCCCGTTATCCGGGTTAAATCCACATTGGGTAAATCTATATACTGAAATGAAATTCCAATAAATATTGCGGCACCCACTGCTACCAATGCATTAGTTTTGAGCCCAGCATTCTAATTTTTCATTTGCCGTTCTATACCCACACAGATTCCAGCAATCATTGCAATTACGGTGTTTAATATAAATTCAAAGCTAATTGTGGGCTCCATAATACTGGGATGATTAAATTATTTATGGTGAAAGGGGCACTTCCAGTTTTGCCCTACCTGCCGGCCACTGTATTGGCGTGCTTCACTTTCCTCTCCAAAATCCTGCAAGACAGGGTTAATGTTTCCTTGCAGGGCAGTATCGCGCTCCCTTATCTTATCGCGCACTTTATGGTAAACACCCATCTCGCGCAATTTTTCAAATTGGAAATGTAGATTGAATACCAAAGTAGGGTATGGGGCCCGGCGTGCCATACGCGATGCTTGGGGATGGAGACCCACCACATAAAAAGCTTTCCCACCAATGCTGAAACTAAAGTTTGGGTTATTGGGATCATCACTTACCGTGGGGTCCCAGAGGGAGTTATCCATATCATGCAAAAACTGTAATTGCCGCCATAAAAGGTTTTCAAATTCAATCTCACTTACTACCTCCGCTTCTGGAAATACAGCAATAAATGATTCAAAATCCTTACTCTCAAAATCGTAATGGGCTATATAGTTTTTAAGGTCGGTCATTAGGGCATCCGCAGTTTTTCTGCTCCCCAAAACCTCATAAACGTTTAACTGGTACTTATCCATTTGGAAAACCGTATTGGCCATAATGCAGGGATGGTTTTCTTCTAAAATGAAGTTTTTAAAATCACGTGATATAGAATGGCTTTCGTGGGGTTGTAATGATGGTTCCATAGCTTTTTTTATGAAAATTATTAAATTGGGGCTCTAAAACCCATTCTTTTAATATTTCCTTAGTGGCTATTTAAAGCTATTTTAACAAGTTTACTAAAGCCTAGAGTAATTGTGTTAGTCTTTCGATTTATAGAGCAACATAATCAGTAACATGGATAAGTTCAGCAAAAATGAAATTCCATTGGTAAGGATAATGGGGTAGTCATTTTTAATAATGCCATATACCACCCACAGACCTACCCCGCCCAAAAGCAATACAAACATAAAGGGCGAAATATCCATCACTTTCTTGGTCTTCCAAGATTTTATAAGCTGGGGCAATACGGCCACCGTAGTAAGTATTCCGGCAATAAATCCTATAATTTGTTCTTCCATATTTATCGGTCCACATCCTTTATGAGCCAAGCCTTCAGGTTCTGGTTCATATCCTGACTGTGCAATACGGTAATATCACCCGTTGTTTCAAAAACCACTGCCTCTATTTCTGAATAGTCAGTTACATTGGCTTCCCGTAATTTAGCGCGCAAATCTCCCTCGGTTACCCTAGCTTTCCTTAAGTTATTATGAAAAATATCCTTATGTTCCATTAATAATAAGGGAGTATTGTCTATAACATTTTGAAAGGGCTTATAACGCCTAAAGAATGCTGCCGACAGTTGAAAGAAATAAATTGCCAGTAGCCCTAGCGCTCCCTCAGCCAATGATACGGTACTGGATAAAACCGTAGTGGCAATTAGCGACCCCACCGCCACGGTCATGGCAAAATCAAAACTTGACATTTTACTGAAGCTCCGTTTTCCGAAAATGCGCGTAAAGGCAATCACTAATATATAAATCCCCAGGCAGCTTATTACTATCCGGCCTGCACTGGACCATGTAAGGTCTAATAATTTTTCCATAATAATTGTTGATTGATTAGATTGGTTAAAAAAAAAGTCCGTATTACACGGACTTTTATATGTACATTCAAATAAGGTTATTTGGCCTTATCGTTTAATCGCTTTTCTGCCAGGTCATTCAGTTTTTTGTCGGCATTGTACTCTTCATCCAATGTCTTCTGAAGTTTCTTTGCAACATCATCATGGCCCAATTCCTTGGCATAGCGCACTGCCGTACCATAACCAGAAATTTCATAATGTTCAACCCGTTGTGCCTCGGCTATCATCCCTGCATTCTTTACATCATCGTCCTTTACCTCATCGAGAAAATCCTCGGCTTCCTTTATCAATCCCTTCATCGCCTTACAGGTCTCCCCGCTCGGGTCAATATCCAGATCAGCACAAATTTCCTTTAAGCGTTTCTTGTGCTCCTTGGTTTCTTCCAAATGGTCTTCAAAGGCTTTTTTGAGTTTCGTGTCCTTCGCGTTCTTAACCATTTTAGGCAATGCTTTTGTCAATTGATCTTCAGCACTGTAAAGATCCTTTAGTTGATGTTCAAATAATTCTTTTAAATCTTTCATAGCAATAAGTTTTTTGTTTTGACCTAAAAATAAAAATCATCCCTCACACCAAAAACAACTTTATCAATGTTTTAACGCAGCTGTTTTAAAATCGATACATTTTTAACGAAATGTGTTAGTAAAGTCCCAGCCGCCCCGTGTAGTATTGACTAAGGGTGATACTGAATTGCAAATATTTATTGGGTTGGCTATCTCTTAAAGATCTGAATGATCTTATCGAAGAATGAAGTATTTTCTTTTGTTTCCTCCTTCTCTTCATTATCTTCTTGATTTTCGCCAAAAGTGTACTCCCTTAAAAAATCACTTTGAGATTTGGAACTGTCATATTTCCTTCTTTCGTTGCGTATCTTACCCAACTGTTCCTTATGCGTTTCTATTATAGTGTGGAATAGGGGCTGCATACGCTCGTTTAAAGTGTTGATGGGTTCTTTTAAAAAGAAACCTTCGGCCCCACACTCAAGTAGTTTTTCCCGATCGGCTTCATACTTAAGATTTCCCGTTATCACTACCACTGGAATTTTAGCGTTGTAGTTTTTAGCAATTTTTATTACATCGAACGCATTCATGCCCACTAGATTGAAGTCGGTTAGAACCATATCGGGAATATAGGTTTTCAGCGCATTTACAAGGCTTATCTCACTATCCACAAATCTAATTTCAGGATAAGCACATATTTTTTTTAATTGCCGCTGCAGCAAAAAGGAATCAGATACTTGATCTTCAACGATCAAAAAATGTAGCACATCGGGTAGGTTCATTAGGACATATGTTGTTTAGCTTAAAGTAAAATTACGTTATTACAGTAATATTTTTTAACAAAATCCCAAAACTATTAAATATTTACATCCGGAAGTTTCGTAATAACTTTTGGAACCTTAAATTTATAAAAAAATATCTTCCAGCTAATCCTCTATGAAACGAATTCGAAAAGTATGTCTTACAAGTTTTATCCTACTGATTTCCTCCCTTATTTTTGTAATTATCCTCATCGGTTTTTCCTTTATAAGAAATGCATCCTCCGCAAATGATATTCCACATACATGGGAAGTTAAGAGCAATATCCGTCAAATGTCCGCCACCATTTCAAAAATGGAAAGTTGGGTGGGTAGTCCATTTTTGTTTCGGACTGGGTTTTATGTTTATATTTGAAGGGCTTTGGGTAATTACCCCTAACTATAAAACACTCCTATGGGGGTTAGCAGTGGGAGGCTTTATGGGATTATTGGGAATCGTGGGATGGATGGCGATGTTTTATCTGCATCCCCGAAAGCCAAATATCAATTTTACATTGTATTACGTACAGCTATTTTTTGCCCATATTATTTTTAGCATAACTGCGTTTGGAATATATAAATCATTTGAATAATTAAAAATACACCTCTATGTGTTATCATACTAAATTAACTGCCCCCAAGGAAGCTATAGAAAAAGAGTTTGATGCCGAATTTTATCAACCGGAACTTTTTCAACCCAAAGAGGCTATTAATGGTTTTGCATATTCAAAAAACCCGGTGATCTTAGATGAAGACAGGAGCCATATAAGTATGGCCAATTGGGGGCTCATTCCTTTTTGGGCCAAAGATGACGGCATCAAGAAAATGACACTCAATTCGCGTATTGAAACTGCAGCTTCCAAACCTGCTTTTCGAAATTCAGTAAAAAACCGTTGTCTTATTATTGCCGATGCGTTCTATGAATGGCAATGGCTAGATGCTAAGGGTAAAAACAAACAGAAATATATTATTCAACCCACAGATCAGGAAATCTTTGGTTTTGCAGGTTTTTATAATGAATGGACCAATCCCGATAGCGGTGAAAATTTGACCACCTATACCATTGCTACTACCGAGGCTAATGAACTTATGGCAGAAATACACAACAATAAAAAAAGAATGCCCATAATTTTAAAAAAAGAGGATAGGAATAGTTGGTTAAGTGGCGAGACCCTGGAAAGTTTTCAATTCCCTTATAGCATTAACCTTAAGGCAGAACCTCTTTAATATAAAAGTAAAGCGTCTGAATCACAAGTATTCGAATGCTTTGCCTATTGGATTTTAATAATACTATTCCTTAAAATTAACCATCCAATTAATTCCGTATTTATCGGTACATCTTCCGTAATATGCCCCCCAGGATGTTTTCTGAAAAGAGGTGTGTACCTGCCCGCCTTTTGAAAGCTCGGTAAATGCAAACTTTGCACTTCCCTCACTATCCATATCTACGCCTAGGTGCATATTGGTCCCGTCAGTTAAGGGCGTGTCTGGAGCGGCATCATAACCAAGCAGCGTAAAGTTTTTTCCTCTTAACTCTGCATGTTGCCATTTTGTTCTGTAATTTTCTGGTATATCAATTTCCTTGTTTTCATAGGTTTCAATATTTCGTATTTCCCCACTGAAAATTTCTTTGTAAAAATTAAAGGCTTCCTGACATTGACCTCTATATGATAAATATGCTTCAATTCTCATAACTGTTTTTTGTTTAATTAATGGTTTAATTTATCTTCTAAATAGACGTGACAATAGCCCCAATACCAATAGTACCAAGAAAATGTAAAAAATAATCCGCGCAATGTCCGTTGCTCCTTCAGCTATTCCACCAAATCCAAAAATGGCAGCTATAATAGCAATTACTAGAAAAATAATAATCCATCGTATCATTATAAGTAGTTTTTTTGTTAGTATGAAACTAAGATACCGATGTAGAAGACGCTATAAAACTTTTTAAAAGTAGTTTAACGGCAGTTGTTAATTATTTTAAAACGTATGGAGGTTAACCCCCTATAAGTTCGCCACCATTTATATGTATAAATTGTCCCGTTATATAACTGCTGTCCTCACTGGCTAAAAACACATAAGCCGGACCAACTTCACTAGGCTGTCCAGCTCTCCCCATAGGTGTGTCCTGGCCAAAATTGGTAATATCATCAAATGTAGCGGGAATAAGAGGTGTCCATATTGGGCCTGGCGCAACCCCATTTACCCGTATGCCCTTTGATGCAAGATTACTGGAGAGTGCTCGGGTAAAACTTACTATAGCACCTTTAGTACTGGCATAATCCATTAAATGGTCACTGCCCCTATAGGCCGTTACCGAACTGGTGCTTATTATAACATCCCCTTTCTTTAAATAAGGCAGTGCCGCCTTGGCGATATAAAAGTAAGCGAATATATTGGTGCGAAAAGTTTTCTCTAACTGCTTCTCCGAAATCTGTTCCAGTCTGTCCTTCGGAAATTGTACCGCGGCATTATTTACTAAAATGTTGAGCTTCTTGAATTTTTTGATACAGCTAGCTATGCTTTTCTTGCAAAAGGATGCGTCTTTTAAATCTCCTTCCAATATTAAACAACTGCCGCCTTCCTCTTCAACCATCCGCTTGGTTTCCTGGGCATCTGCATTCTCTTCTAAATATACAATAGCTACCGAGGCACCTTCACGGGCAAAGTGTACGGCAACACTTCTTCCTATGCCACTATCCCCTCCCGTAATAAAAGCTACTTTTCCTTTTAATTTATTACTGCCTTTATAATTGGATCGAATAATCTCCGGCTGTGGCTTCATCTTATGTTCCTCCCCCGGCTGCAACTGGGACTGGGAAGGAAATTTTTTCGGTTTGGACTTCTTATCTCCCATAGTTTTATTTTTTAAAACTAAAATTAAAAATCTCCCACCAACTTATAATCACGTTTAAAATTGTTTTAACGGAATCAATACCTACAACCGAGAAACGCCAATAGAAAATGCACAACCTTTACCTCAAAGCTACTCCTCAAAACTGCGGTAGCGCGTAAGCAAAACAAAAAACGCTCCATAGGAAATAAACCCAATAGCCGTTACCGCCATCAAGATCCTTCCAAAAGTAGATTGGTCCAAAAAGGAAAAAGCATCCTGAATTCCCTTTATATCGTGATTGCCTGTATAAATTCCGGCCCTGAAAAAGAAGTAGGCAATAATGGCCACCACAAATGCACGGGCGTAAAACCCGAACTGCCCAACCGTCCTAATAACACCCGAACCCTTGCGCCCTTCAAGATTAAACTGGTTTAAAAGGCCACCTTTAATCACTCCCACCGTCAGCACTATCCCCTGAATCGCCAGAATAATGCCTATACCAATAAAAACGTAGCTAAGGGTAGTTGGTCCCAAAAAGTCCAGATAACGAGAGTTGGCACTATCATCCATAGGGTAGGTAACCAAGTGGTAAAAACACAGAAACGCAACTACAACATATACCAAACCCGTTGTAAATAGGCCGAAGCGACGCATTTTTCCCTTGCTGTCCGAACCAATATTTTCGGGATCCTTAAAAGCTTGAAGAAACATCCAGAAAGAATAACAAAGCAAGCCTACGCCAAGCAGCAGTAACAATACCTGTCCAAACGGTTGTTTTTTAAGGAATAATAATGCCTGATTGGTGCCAGAGCTTTCCCCGCCCATATTCAAAGCTGCCATAAGAGAGAGCACCCCTATTACCAAATAGATAATGCCCTTGGACACAAAGCCAATAACAGCAGCAGTTTTATACGATTTTTTCAAATGTGAAATGTGTTTATTGGCAAATGCCCGTAAAGATACAACTAGCAAATGATATTATTGATGGGAAAAGTTTTGGTGTCTCTTCAACCTAAGTAGTACATTTACTTTGTAAGGCATAGCTTGACATTACTCCAAATGATCTATCAGTTTTTCAAACCCTAGGATATCATCACCCATACCTATTTTCCTACGTAGTGTAGCCTTTTTAACTTCTACCTGATCGGTACTGATGCCCATAAGCGCTGCGATTTCTTTTTCAGATAGCTGCAATTTCAACATACAGCAAAAGGCTACATCGTTTTCAGACAGGTTGGGAAACATCGCTGATAGCTGGTGCGCAAAGGCAGGGTGTACCTCTATGAACTTTCCTTTAAAATATTTCCAATAATTATTTTGCCCCAAAAGATTTTTTAACTTTTCTGCCAGAACGGTGGAACTTTCTAGATTGTCTCTATTTTCAATAAGCTCTATAATCTGGTTCTGTAGGTTGGACATTTCCATACTCACTTGCACCAATTCCTTTTCCTTGTTTTCCAAAACCCTCTCGCGTTCAAGGCGCAGCTCTCCCTCAAGGGTATTTTTCTCTTCCAACACCTTCTTTGAATTTTCCAAGCTTGCTACCAGTTCCTGTTGCAATTTCAGTTTGTTTCTATTGGTCCTATAGAGAACCAAGCCGATGGCTAGGAGGAGTATAAAACTAAGAAAGCCCAAGAGTAGGATATTATCCTTTTTATTATTATTCTCAATCAAAAGTTCATTGTTTTTCTTTAGCACGAGATTTCGTTCGCGTTGCAAATCATTTTGATAGGCTTCCTGCAGCTCCAAGGATTTGGCATGGTTTAAGGCAGTATTGAGGGAGTCTTTTAAAAAATCCAAACGCTCAAAAGCTTGCAATGAATTTTCCACCATTCCGTTTTGTCCATAGGTGAATACAGCCTGTTTTAGAAAGTCGATTTCGTTGTCGGCATTCATTTTCATTCTCGTGCTGTTTGTTGAGGCTTTTACCCTGTCAATTATCTTTTGAGCCTTAGAATACTGTTTTTTACTATTCAAAAAATCAAGATAACGAACGCTCGTTTCCAAAAAGCGAGGCGAACTTATTTGGTACATGCCATCATAAGCGCGTTGGAATGCTTCTTGCGCCTGCTGTGATTTGCCCATAGATACATATACTTGGGCAAGATTGCTCACGGCTATCCACATATACTCCTTTTGATTCATTTCCTTAAAGGCATTTTCCGCCTCTTTTAGGGCTTCTTCCGCCTCTTTATAATTTTCTTCCAACTGAAGTAGGCAATCGGCGTAACTCAATAAAGTAACATAATAGTTGGTTCCTTTTTCCTTTGCGAAGACCGGCAAAATTTCTTCATAAATATCCCTGGCAAAAGCAAAGTTACTATTGTTGTAATATAGGTTCGCAAGTTTCTGCCTTACGATGCTCAATTCGCGTTCGCTGCCTGATTTCTTTAAAATAGCGATGGCTTTTTTGAGATATTCCAGCGCCTTCTCGCTGTTCTTCATATAATTATAATTGGAGGCCATTTCGCCATAGGCCCTCCCCACTCCTTCCTGATTACCTGCTTTTTTAAACTGTTCAATGGCATTTTCACTAGCTTGCAATGATTCCTTATATTGCGACCCTATACGATAGTTTATGGCTAGATTAAGATACATTTTGGCATGTTGCAAAGGATAATCTTCAGTATAGTCAAGCGCCTTTTCCATATAAAATTCCGCCGAATCGGGCACCGCAAGTTTATTGTACTGTATGCCTATAGTGCTGTACGATTTTCCGATTATGGTATCATGCAGTTCTGAAGAAAACTTTAAGAGTTGAAATAAATAAAACTTGGTAGAATCTGGATTACGCACATGGCTTTCTATCTTTTTGTTGAGCCTGTCTATTTCCGGATTTTGGGCTTGGAGGTCAGTAAATATGCAAAGGAAGAGAAATAGGTAGATAGAATTTTTCATAAGCAAGTTTGGGGCGATAAATATAATTGAAATAACTATGATGTAGGCAAGGAAGTTAAAAGGAAGATTTGCGACATTCAAAATTCGAAGCTCGAGGTAGGAGATTAGAGAATGAGGATTAGAAATTAAGTTTTAAGGAATTACTTTTTTGTGATGCCTTTCCCTTTGCTTAGGCTTCCAGATTATCAATTGCCTTAGCTATATCTACCCCCTTACCCAAAACCGGAGAAAACCAATCGCCCATTTCCGTAAGGCGCTGGGGCATGGATTTTATGGTAAAATCCAAGATGGCAAGGCCGGACTTTACTTCCTTCCAAGATAGTGGAGCAGAAACAGGCGCGCCTTTTTTGGGCCTTGCGCAATAGGGAGCCGCCAAGGTTTGGCCCCTGCGGTTTTGTAAGTAATCCAAGTAAATCTTGCCTTTCCGATTCTTTACTGCACGCTCCATACTGGTGAGCTTTGGCAATTTTTCGTGGATAAAATAGCACAGCAGTTTCGTAAAATCTCGCGCCTCATTGTAGCTGTAGTTACCACCCAATGGAATGTATATGTGCATCCCACTAGAACCGGAAGTTTTACAATAGCCCTTTATTTTGGCAAGATCCAATACCTCTTTGGTGGCCAACGCCACCTCAATCACCTCTTCAAAATTATTTTTCTCGGAAGGATCTATATCTATCACCGTATATGTGGGATGTTCAAGATCTTGTATGGTAGAATTCCAAGGATTGATTTCTATGCAGCCCAAATTTGCCATATATAGCAAGGTGGCCTCATTTTGACAAAGTAGATAATCAATATCCTTTTTGGAAGATTCGGAATAAATTTTTACAGTTTCCACCCAGTCCGGCAAGGTTTCGTTGTCTTTTTGATAGAAGGAAGGTTTCAAAATACCATTGGGATGGCGGTGCAGATTTTGGGGCCGATCCTTTAGGTATGGCAGGATGATTTCAGAAATATGCAGATAATAATCGATCAAGTCGTATTTGGTATAGCCGGCGTCCGGCCAATAGACTTTATCTAGATTGGAAACAGGTACCGATACCCCATTTATCTCCAAATGCGAATCGTTGCTTTTTGTTGCCTTGGAAGCCTTATCTTTTGATGGCTGTGGCAGGGCTTCAGTCCATTCCTTGTCGCGGCGAAGTCCTTTATAAATAGGATGGCGCATTAGGCCGCTCTTTGTCCATTCCGAAAATTTCACTTCGCAGACCAGTTCGGGCTTTACCCAATGCGGATTTCTTCCTTTAAGCGAAATTTTCTTTCCGAAGGGATTGGTTTCCGTTTCAAGAGATTGAAGTTTCTGTAGCAGTTGCCGCTGTTCCGAAGCAGAAAATCCCGACCCACAATTACCTACGTAAATAAGATTTTCCTCTGAGTACATCCCTAAAATAAGGGATCCAAAAATGGCTCCTCCTTTTACTGAGTCGGTATAGCCACAGATAATTGCGTCTTCGGTATTGGTACTTTTTATTTTCAGCCACTGCTCACTGCGGTAGCCGGGCGTATAAGCGGAATCTGCCTTCTTGGCAATCACCCCTTCCATGCCAGCTTCAGTGGCCCGTTTGTAGAGGGTGGGGCCCATAGCTTCTATATGGTCGCAATAAAGAATATGCTGAAAATCTTCCAATATCTCGGGTAGAAGGCTTTTTCGTTCCAACAAGGGCAGCGATATAGTGTCGTGGCCATTGAGGTGAAGGAGATCAAAAACGTAATAACGAAGTGCGCCTTCGGTAATTTCGGGATCGTAATTTTGCAGTTTTTGGAAATCGGGAGTTCCGTTATAATCCACGATTACGACTTCGCCGTCCAAAATGCAATCGTGCGGAAGGTCTTGCAATTCCTTGGTGATAGCTGCAAATTTAGTATTATATGAAATACCGTTGCGGGAGTAGAGCTCCACGCGGCCATTAAAAACATTGGCCATTACCCGGTAGCCATCCCATTTAAGTTCAAAAACCCAATCGGGATCCTTAAAAATCTTTTTGGCCGGGCTGGCCAGCATAGGTTTTATAAATTCTTGTGGATTGAGCGCTTTTATCTTGCCTGATTTTATTGCCTTGGCGGAAGCGGCAAAAACCTCAGCGTCATATTCCAAATCAGTGGCAAAGTTATCTTTCTTTTTTATGAGCAGCCATTGGTTTTTTTCACTGCCCCTATTTGTATGTACCAACGCGAAGCTTCCCTTTATTTTTTTTCCGAAGAATTCAATTTTTAGATCTCCCCTTTCCAATTGCTTAATGGGATCTACACCGTCATCGCTTTCCAAAATTTTATAGGTTCCTTCATCCCAAATATCCATAACGCCAGCACCATAATTACCTTTTGGAATAGTACCGTGAAAGGTGAGGTATTTAACTGGGTGGTCTTCGGTCATAATCGCCAGTCGCTTATCAGACGGATTCATGGACGGACCTTTGGGCACTGCCCAACTTTTGAGCACGCCTTCCATTTCCAATCGTAAGTCGTAATGGAGACGGCGGGCTTGATGTCTTTGGATTACAAAACGCCTGGCATCCTCCCTGCTCATTTCGCCCTCTGGCTCGGGGGTTTCGTCAAACTTGCGTTTCCGAATATAATCTTCTAAGCCCACGATTAGGAAGCTTTACTTTTCTTTTTCCGTTCGAGACTGGCTTTTAGTTTCGCCATTAAATCATCCGCCTGCGTTGGGGTTGTGTCCACCTTCTTAGTGCGGGTCGTTTTCCCCGCCGCCTTGTTGTTGATTATCTTCATCAACTGTTTGTTGTAAATGTCTTTATACTTATCGAGCTTGAAATCTGTGGTGTAATTCTCAATAAGGGAAAGTGCCATATCTACTTCCTTTTTTGAAACTTTCGTAGAAGGCAGTTTCAATTCACCAGGGTCACGGATTTCATCGGCAAAACGGATCACGTGCAGCACCAACGCATTTTTATAAACACCGATAAGACTTAAATGTTCCTTTTGGCGCATTACGAATGTGGCCACGCCCAATTTTTTTGTTTTTTTTAAAGCATCGCGGAGCAGATTATAACTTTTGCCCCCCTCTTTTTGGGGTTCCAAAAAATAGGGGCTTTTATACAAAAGATCGCTTATCTCACTTTCCTCCACAAACTCTTCTATGTCTATGGTCTTGCTCTTTTTCATATTGGCCTTTTCAAAATCTTCCTTGTCCAGCACAATATAACTGTCGCCTTTCTTAAACCCCTTAACGATATCCTTCCATTCCACTTCCTTGCCTGTTTCCTCATTTACGCGTTTATAGCGGATGCGTGCATTGTCATGAACGTCGAGCATGTCCAGATCGAGTTTTCTGTCTTCCGATGCGCTGTACATTTTTATGGGGATTGACACTAGGCCAAAGCTTATTGAACCATTCCAAATTGATCTCATAATCATAGCATTTTCATTAAAAATAATGCTAATGCGGGAAAGGCAATTGGGGTTTCACGATATTTTAACGGTGGCAGAAATAAGAAACGCGATTATACGCCGTATGAAATGTAGAGGATATTTTAAGGAAGTTATACCTGCTAACTATAGCTTAAATCAGTTTTAATTGATTCACGATCTCCTGCAAAGAAGACTTCGCATCGCCAAAAAGAATACTGCAATTATCCAGTGCGAAAAGGTCATTTTGAACGCCTGCATAGCCTTTGCCCATACTTCGTTTCATTACTATAACCTGCTTGCTTTCGTACACACGAATGATGGGCATCCCATAAACGGGGCTGTCGGGGTTGTTTTCGGCTGCTGGGTTTACTACATCGTTGGCACCAATTACCAAAACAGCATCGTACTGTTCCATGTTTTCATTGCCTTCATCCATTTCCTTTAGATGGGAATATTCCACATTGGCCTCTGCAAGCAGCACGTTCATATGTCCTGGCATACGGCCAGCGACGGGATGGATTATGTAATCTACCCCCACGTGACGCTTTTCTAATAATTGTTGCAATTGACCACAAATATGTTGCGCTTGTGCAACCGCAAGTCCGTAACCGGGAACGATGGCTACTTTCTGCGCAAACGAAAGCGATAAGGCCGTTTCAGAAATGCTTATTTCCTTAATCTCCTGCTCTGCTTCCACAGCTCCGGTTTTGCTCTTTTTGAAGGTACCGGCAAGCACTTTCATCAAAGAACGGTTCATCGCCTTACACATTAAAAGCGTAAGTAGAATTCCCGCGGCACCCACAAAAATACCGCCCGCAATCATTGCCTTGTTGCCATAAACAAAACCTGCAAAAGCTGTTGCGATACCCGTGATACTATTTAAAAGTGAAATTACCACAGGCATATCGGCACCCCCAATTGGAAGAACGAAGAGCACGCCATAAACCATGGCTATGGCTGCCAGTACATACATAAAAGCGGTAAACCCGATAGGAATGATTCCGAAAAAATAGAGCACAGGCAATAATACCATCAAACCCAAAAGTATCCTTGCGGAAAGGATCACGGTTTTACTGCGTCTGTCTTTTACTTTTCCGGCCAATTTTCGCTCTGCTATAATACTTCCCGTTAAGGCTACTGCCCCCGTTATCAAACCGGCTATAAGTAGGATTTTATTGCCAAGAATGGTAGTGAAGGGATCCATTTGGTTGGCCTCTACCAAGCCAAGAAGCATAGCACAGCCGCCACCCGTGGCATTGAATAACGAGACCAGTTGGGGCATGCCAGTCATTTCAACTTTGTCTGAGAGCCTTTTGCCGATAACCGTTCCCACGGCGATTGCCAAGAGCATAATTATTAAATTGGTATATGGAACGGTTGCCGTTACCGCAGCGATAAAAGTGAGAACAACGGCCAGGACCATGCCCAAGGCGGCTATTAAATTTCCCGTTTTCGCATTTTTTGGGGAGCTCATAAATTTCAAACCTCCCAGAAAGGACAGGGTGGCAATTAAATAACCTACTTCTATGATTGCGTACATGGTTTAATTATGAAATTTTGTTTTTATTGGAAATAAAACGACTTAAAAAAAAGACCAAAACATAAGCGATTTTTTAAATTGAGGTTGCTTATGTTTTGTGTCTTTCAGTATTGAGTCAATAATTGAGGAATTATTTTTTAGGACTAAACATTTTCAACATACGTCCGGTTACGAAAAATCCGCCAGAAATGTTAAGGGTGCCGAGAAAAACCGCGATTCCCCCCAAAGTGAGGTTGAGGTAATCGTCCGCCGGCACCCGTAGCATCACGATAATGGCTCCTACCAAAATAACCCCACTAATGGCATTGGCGCCGCTCATTAGCGGCGTGTGCAAAATAGCGGGCACATTGGCGATTACTTCTATGCCGATAAAGACACAAAAAATGACAAAATAAATTTCCTGGATGTGTTGATTTATGAAATCCATAATTTATGCTGGTTGTAGTTGTTTGGTGAAATGTGGGTGCGTCCATTGGCCTTCCCTCATAATTTGGGAAGCGGTGAGCAATGGATCATCTGGTTGGTCTTCTGCCTTTTGTTTGTACTTTATAAATGAGAAATAGTTATTGGAAAGCAATTTTGAAGCAGCCGCGGGTATTTCTGTTGAAAGGCTTGAGTGACCCAGAATAGTAACTTCGTTGTGATTGATAATTTCCTTGTTTTTTGAAAGCTCGCAGTTTCCGCCCTGTTCTGCCGCCAGGTCAATGATCACGCTGCCGGGCTGCATGGCTTCCACAGATCGTGTTTCAATGAGCAAGGGTGCCTTTCTACCTGGGATATTGGCAGTACTGATTACGATATTTGCCGTTAGAATATGATTGTGTATCAATTCTTTCTGCTTTTTTTGATATTCCTCACTCTGCTCCACCGCATACCCGCCTGCATTTGCAGACTCGGTATAGCCTTCAACTTCTATGAAAGTTGCGCCAAGGCTTCGCACTTCCTCTCCGGCAGATTTGCGCACGTCAAAAGCCTCAACAACTGCACCTAATCGACGGGCAGTGGCAATGGCTTGCAAGCCCGCAACGCCTGCGCCGAGCACTAAAATCTTGACTGGTGTAAGTGTTCCCGCGGCGGTTGTAAACATTGGGAAAACCCCATTATACACTTCCGCTGCTTTTATGACAGCCCTATAGCCAGCAAGGGAGGCCATGGACGAAAGCACGTCCATAGACTGCGCAAGAGTAGTTCTTGGAAGCAAATCCAAACTGTAAACCGTGGCTGAATTTTTTTGATAAATAGCGAGTTTGGAATCATGAAAGAGGGGGTTGAAAATACCAATGAAGCAACAACCCCCCTTCATTTCCACTTCGCTAAAAGTATGGTTTATGGATACGATGGTATCCGAATTTTTAAAAATTGACTCGCGAGATTGACTGATAGCTCCCGCCTGTAAATATTCAGCATCGTCAATTTGTAGCGAACTGCCCAGCCCCGGCTCAAAAAGGATATTGAGCTTCAACTCCCCGGTAAGTCTTTTTACTTCCTTGGGCAACAAACAAACCCGCGGATCGTTTGGGGTTTTTAGGATTCCTATAGTATTGGGCTGCAGCTGTTCGCTCATAAGTTCTTATTGAAATTTTTATTTTTCCTTTTTATTTGTTTAGCATACCGAAGTATTCTTCCTTTACTTCCCGGTAACTTTTTAAATGGGCCAAATATGTTTTTCTAAACTTTTCATGCTCGGTTACATAAAACATGTCGCAATCCACATCTTCGCATTCCGCGGCCTTTGGCAAGCCCTCTTTGTATTTTAGGAAAGCGTCAATGGTAGCTACGTTTTTCTCTTTTTCACGAGCCAGTTTTCCTATTACGTTCTTGGATTCAAACACCTTTAAAAGTTCCGAATTCCCAAGGTTCAACAGGTTGACAATCTCCTTTTCGATATAGTTGAGATGTTCTATCCAGTTGTCCAACTCTATGGAATTATTCTTAAATGCTATTGCTTCGGGGGAATCGTGATCGTAAATCTGCATGACTTATATAAATATTTTTAAATTTCTATGAAAGAACGTCTATATCGATGGGTCTTTCAGCCTGCTTAACACTTGTAATTTTTAGTTCTTTGGTACCATTTGGAAAATTCCAAATAACGGAATCGCCCTCGGCATAACCCATTACGGCTGAACCCATTGGGGCCAAAATAGAAATCTTGTTCGCCGCGATATTTCGTTCGGTGGGGATGACCAATTGAAATTCGGTTTGCCAGGTTCCTGATTCAACTGTAACAACACTGTTAAAGCGAATTACATCTGCAGGCATTTCTTCGTGGTCGTAAATAATGGCACTTGTAAGCTCCCCGCTTAATTTTTTAAGGGAAACCTTGGTGTTTTCATCTTTATAATAACCTGTAACGTTGAGTAGGCGTTTTAAAAAAACATACTCTTTTTTTTCTAATATCAAATTTCCATATTTCATGGTTTCTATTTCTGTATTATTAAAGATGGAACATCATTGTCATTTAAGACAATTGAGGAGCGATGTTCCATCTTTATGGATTCAAATTAATTATGGGAAAATCCCTCTAAGCACATAGGCTTTTTCAATTCTTTCGATAGCGATTGCAAAAGCTGCGGTACGCATATCGATTTCTTTCTCTTCGGAATAGGCCGAAACTTTCTTAAAGGTTGACCGAAGTTTTTTCTCCAGTTTTTCCAAAATCTCGTCCATCTGCCAAAGCTCTCCGTTACGGTTTTGAAGCCATTCAAAATAACTTCCTATTACGCCACCGGAGTTGCACATAATATCTGGAATGATGGTGATGCCACGCTCCAACAATATTTTTTCGCCTTCCACATCTGTCGGGCCATTGGCGCCTTCAGCAATCAAAGTAGCTTTTATGGAATGTGCGTTTTCTTTGGTAATCTGGTTGCCCAAAGCTGCTGGAATACAGATGTCGCAATCCAAGCCGAAAAATTCCTTGCCGTCCAAGGCGTCTGCTTCTGGGAAACCTACGATGCTGCCGTTATTGGCTTTTCCATAATTGAAAAGATCCTCAACTGTAATCCCTTCTTTGTTTTGAAGGCTTCCGTAGGCGTCCTGGACACCTACCATTTTTGCACCTTCTTTTTCCAAGAAATGTGAAGCCCAATAGCCTACGTTTCCAAAACCTTGAACGATAAAGGTTTTACCTTTTAGACTCTCATTGTTCTTTTCTGCCCAAAATTTAATGGTCAAAAATACACCGTAACCAGTGGCACGATCACGGCCTTCCAAACCACCACTGCCAACAGGTTTTCCTGTAACTACGTGTTGGTTTTTGGAACGTTCACTAGTGCTTTTTGTACTCATATAGGTGTCTGCAATCCACGCCATGGTCTGGTCGTTGGTATTTACGTCTGGCGCAGGAATATCGTGCTCCGGGCCAATATTCTCGCCCAGCGCATAGGTGAATCTTCGCGTAATGCGCTCCAATTCTCCTTTTGAATATTTTGAAGGGTCGATCTGGATTCCTCCTTTTGCGCCTCCGTAAGGTAATCCTGCCAAAGATGTTTTCCAGGTCATCCACATGGCCAAGGCACGTGCGGCGTCAATATCAACCGTTGGGTGGTAACGAAGACCTCCTTTGTATGGGCCAAGTGCGTTGTTATGCTGCACACGGTAGCCAGTGAATATCTCCACATTACCATTGTCCATACGAACCGGGAAGTGAATGATGATTTCAGTGTTTGTGATGCTAAGAATTTTGCGAACGTTTGGGTTCAGATCAATTTTGTCTGCAGCGCTGTTGAATTGCTCCAACACGTTGTCCAACATTCCTCTTTTTACAGGTTGCGGTTTTTCCAAGGTTTGTGTATTTGTCATTTTAATAATTGTTTTTAAATAGTTGCCATTTCTGGCTCTCTTTGGGTTATTGTCAGTAAAGGCTCGGGAGCACGGTGTTGCAGTTCGTCAAACTCACTACAGGAAAACACCGCTGAATGATTGTGCGTTAGCACGCAATAAGCTGCGTGCGCACATTCAAGGCAAAGGTTTGTAGGGTTATTAGTCATAATCATTAATTGTTTGACATTCCTATTGGCAAGGTGTGTGCCATTGGCACAAAAAATATTCAATAAAAAAGATAAATTACTGTATTACAAATAGTTATAATGATTTATAACTAATTTTTTCTGTGAAGTGAGTGGGGCATATTTTCCGCAGTGGGGAAAAATTACCCAATGAAGATGAAGTGGGAAGTTGGAAGTGGAAAGTATGAGGTAATTAGTGAGAGTGCTTAAACTAAGTAACGCTTTCGCTCAATGACCAATTACTTAATTTTCCCACGAAGTGTTTTACGGTCAATGTTGAGAATCTCCGCAGCTTTGGTTTGGTTGTTGTCAGTTGCGGCAAGTACTTTTTGAATGTATTTCTTCTCCATTTCCTTTAAAGAAAGCAGACTGTCCTCAGGAAAATCAATTTTATATTTTAAAGTTTCGGGCAAATCTTTTATACCTATGGTACGGTCGCACATAATCACGGCACGTTGAATTACGTTCTCCAGTTCACGAATGTTGCCCGGCCAATCATAACGTTGCAAAAGCTCTTGAGCCTCTGGATCAATGGTAATGTAGCGATCTTTATATTCATTGCCGTATTTGAAGAGAAACTTGTCTGCTAGTAATGGAATATCCTCTTTCCGTTCCCGAAGAGGCGGCACGTTGATTTCTACAACCGTTAAACGATAAAAAAGGTCTTCACGAAAGGTTTCCTTCGCAATCATTTCCTTTAGATTGCTATTGGTGGCGGCAATGACGCGTACGTCAATTTTTTCAGTTTTTCGATCGCCAACTTTCATTACTTCTTTTTCTTGAAGGACTCGTAAAAGTCTGGATTGAACAGCCAAAGAAGCGTTTCCTATTTCATCCAAAAAAATAGTTCCGCCATCTGCAGCTTGGAAAAAACCTTCGCGATTGTCATTGGCTCCTGTAAAAGCACCTTTTACATAACCAAAAAGTTCCGATTCCAAAAGATTCTCAGGAATTCCGCCGCAGTTTACCGCTATAAACGGTGCGCGCGAAAACTTGCCGTTGTAGTGAATGGATCGTGCCACCAGCTCTTTTCCCGTTCCACTTTCACCACTTATAAAAATGGTGGCTTTGTTGTCCTTTACGCGTTCTATTATTTGCGTTACGTTTTTAATGGCTTCACTCTCGCCAATTATTTCATTATATTTTTTTGTTGCAGTAATTTCGGTTACGTTTTTCCGCTTCGTTTTGGTAGAAAGGGATTTTAAAACACCTTGTTTCAATTCTTCCTTCGTAAATGGTTTTACCAAATAATCTACCGCGCCCGATTTTATTGCGGAAAGCGCATCCTGGACCGAAGGATAGCCTGTAACCACCAGTTTTGGCATATTTGGGTAATGTTCCGAAGCAAACTGAATAAGTTGAAAACCGTCCACTTCGGGCATTTTTAGATCTGTAATCAGTAAATCTATTTCGGTATCGCGCAAAATGGCAACGGCCTCTTTTACAGAAACTGCTTTATAAGTGTGATAACTGAGCGAATGGAGATGCCGCTGGAGGAGTTCCAAAATGTTGATGTCGTCATCTACTATCAGTATGTTTTCCTTTTGTAGCATCGGGGTTTATTGTTTTGGAAATGTAATAATAAAAATGGCACCCGTGGGAATATTGTGTTGATAATCTATAGTTCCACGATGGCTGCGAATAATTCCGTGCACTACGCTAAGCCCTAAACCGGAGCCGTCGCCCACTGTTTTTGTTGTGAAAAAAGGCTGGAATATTTTCTGCACGTTTTCGGGAGAAATGCCTGGGCCCTCGTCTGAAATTTTAAGCGTGATTTTCTTTTTTGTTTCTTCCAAAGAAATAGTAATCAAACCATTTTTGGGTGAAAAATAGATTGCGTTCAGCACTAAATTGAAGATAACCTGGGTCAACTGAATGGTGTCGGCTTTCATTAAAACTTCACCTTTTGGAAGATTCACTTTATATTTTACTTCGTTCTTCTTAAATGTGGGGTCTAGCAGATTCATCGCTTCGTTAATTACAGGAACGATGTCTGTCTGTCCTAAATTTTGCGGCATTTCGCAGGCGAAGAACATTAATTTTTTTACCACTTCGCGTGAAAAAATGGCACTATTTATTATTTTATCTAGGTCTTGGCTGGTCTGTGTGGTTTTGGGTTCTTTACTTTTTAGCAACTCGGCGAAGCCCAAAATATTTGCAAGTGGGGTGTTGAGTTCGTGGGCTATTCCCGCTGTTATTTCGCCCAAAATACTCAAGCGGTCCGCGTGTTCCATTTTGCGTTTCATCACAGTTTCATTTTCACGGATGGCTACTCGTTCCAACAAATCGCCTACGTTAATTGCAACGTTTTTCAATAGTTTTTTCTCTTCCTTTAAAAAATCTTTTTTGGTGAATTTATCTGCGGGATAATGAATTTTTATAAAACCTTTTGGCTCATTGAAAATGGTGATATTACTTTCAATAAAAACACTTTTTTTGGGAAGTGCAGAAGAAATGAGATGGAAAGGTTCTGAGTTGATCTCAACAGTAGCGTGTTTGCCGAACTGCAATGATTTTCGCAAACTTAATGCGATTGAATATAGTGTTTTGTCAAGCTCTTTGTAATCATTGTTTACTATAATAGAAGAGACCTCATACAAGCAGGTAAGTTCTTTTATTCGTTCCTTAAGGTTTTTTTCAAGAGTCATATAAGGCTGTAAATATTTGTTCAAAGATATTGATAATGCGGAGATTTTCTGAGTTAATTGGTACGAATGGTTCGTTTCTCTATTGGATTATTTCCATTTAATAGGAAATAATCCAATACTTTAAAATTCTTTCACTATATTTGTTTTCCCAGCAAAGAAAAATGCAATCACAACTTTTCGCAATTATTGACGTAGAGACCACTGGTGGTGGGATAGCAGGCAATCGTATTACCGAAATTTGCATCGCATTGATGAATAATGGCGAAGTGGTAGATAAGTACACCACGCTCGTCAATCCGGAGCGGGAAATACCACACCACATTACTGCACTAACAGGCATTGACAATGAAATGGTTGCAGATGCGCCACGGTTTTTTGAAATTGCTGAAAAAATTGAAGCGTTTACACAAGATGCTATTTTTGTAGCGCACAACGTTAGTTTTGACTACAATGTAATCCGCGGTGAATTTCGGCTATTGGGGCAGCATTACAACCGCAAGAAACTCTGTACCGTCCGGCTTTCGCGAAAGTTGATTCCCGGAATGCTTTCCTATAGTTTGGGAAGACTTTGCAATACCATAAGCATTCCGCACCATAACCGTCACCGCGCCGAAGGCGATGTGGATGCCACTGTAATTCTTTTTCAGCGATTGCTTTCACTTGATGAAGATTTTAACACTATCAATTCCTTTTTGAATCCACGTTCCAAACAAGCAACACTACCGCCACATATTCCTGCCGAACAGATAAACGAACTGCCCGAGGAGCCTGGTATTTATCTTTTCAAAAACCAAAAACATCAAGTGGTGTATGCCGGGAAGGCAAAGAATATTAAAAAACGAGTGCTTTCGCATTTTTACGACAAAAAAACGAAGGAATACCAACTGGGGCAGGAAACGCATTTTATAGATTTCGAACTAACGGGGAATGAGCTCGTAGCGTTGCTGCTAGAATCTGAACACATCAGAAAACACTATCCAAAATTCAATCGGGCGCAGAAATGGCCCGCCACAATTTTCCAAATAATCAGTTATGTAAACCAACGTGGCATTATCCAACTGGCTTTGGGTAAAACAAAAGCACTTAATGATTCCGTAGGTACGTTTTACAACCGAACCGAGGCCACGGAAAAACTGGAAGAGATCTGCGAAACTTTTAAATTGTGTCCACGTTTTTGCACCTTGCAGAGCACTTCTGAAAAATGTTCCCACTACCGTATAAAAAACTGTGAAGGTATTTGTGAGGGTGATGAAAGCGTAACGGAGTATAACCTAAAAGTGCAGGCTGCCATTAAGGCCCTAAAAGAAAATAAACCCAGCTTTGCTATACAGGGAAAAGGAAGAACGAAGGACGAAATTGCCTTTGCCTTGGTAGCCGAGGGAGAATACAAAGGTTTTGGTTTTTTTGACAGAAGTGAAGCCATCTGCAATATTGAAGATTATGAACCTTTTTTGAAATTGCAACAGGCCAGTTATCACACCCACGCCATCATTCGCAGTTATCTTAAAAAGAATGGAGAACGGAATGTGGTCTATTTTGAACCCCTCCGCCTATCGACACCTCCCCTTGAAAAAAAGGGAGGAATATTTGATTATAATTTATCACAAAATTAGATTTGAAAACAGAATCTCCTCAAAACTTGTAATCACCCTATCCGCCTTGCTGTAATCCTGGTTGGCAGAATGGGGGCTTTTAAAACCTACGCAATAAATATTCGCAGCTTTTGCCGCGGCAATTCCGTTGGTGGAATCTTCAATTACCATGCAATGGTTTGGGTGTTCGCCAGCAAGTTCGGCGGCTTTTGTAAAAATTTCGGGGTGCGGTTTTGAGGCTTTTAAATCTGCGCCGCTTATTTTGGCCTTAAAATATTTATCGAGATCAAACCGCTCAAAAATACGGTTGATGTTTGGCATGGATGCCGAAGAAGCCAAAACCAAGGTTAAACCATTTTCGTGATAATTTTTTATTAAATCGTGTACGCCATCCAAAAGTGATAAATCTGAATCGTTTTCAAAAAGATATTTAAAATGTTTTCTTTTGGTTGCAACCAGATGTTCGGGACTTTCTGAGATGCCGAAATGTTCACAAAGCGTTCTGCAAATAGGCAAGGTTGCCTGCCCAGTAAAGGAATCATACATTGCTTGGCCCACTTCAATTTTCATATCCTCAAACATTCTGAAGTAGGCTTTGCGGTGCAGGGGTTCGGTGTCCACAATTACCCCATCCATATCAAAAAGTACGGCTTTTAGCATATTGGCTTTTTTTGCGAAGGTACAGAAAACAAACTTTTTATTTTTTCAGTTGTGCCAATAACTCACAAGACTTCAGCCTAGCCTGTTGATCATAAATATGGGCAACGGTAATCAGTTCGTCAACCCTGGTTTCGGCAACAAACGCATTTAATTTTTTTTGTACTGTTTCGGTGCTTCCCACGAAGGAATATTGCATCATTTGTGAAATGTGGGCCTCTTCAAGGGAATTCCAAAGTCCATCCATACTTTTTACCGGCGGTTGCAACGGTTTTCGGGTATTTCGGATTACGTTCAGCATAAATAATTTCATGCTTGTGGACAAATATTCAGCTTCTTCATCGGTATCCGCTACCACTACGTTAATACAGGCCATGGTATAGGGTTTTGCTAACTGGTGTGAAGGCTCAAAGTTTGAATGATATAATCGCATTGCTTCGTGCAGATGGGTGGGCGCAAAATGGCTCGCGAAAGCGTAGGGCAATCCCAACGCGCCAGCGAGTTGGGCACTAAACGTACTCGAACCCAAAAGATATAGCGGCACTTCCAAGCCTTCCCCCGGAATAGCGCGGACGGGGCTGTGGGAATTGGATTTTGAAAAATATTTTACCAGTTCCTGAATGTCATTTGGAAAGTCGTTAACCGTTTCTATCCGTTCCCGCCTAAGCGCTCTGGCGGTAACTTGATCGGTTCCCGGCGCACGGCCCAAACCCAAATCAATCCTTGCTGGATACAGGGTGGCGAGAGTCCCAAATTGTTCCGCAACAATAAGCGGGGCGTGATTGGGAAGCATAACACCGCCCGAACCTACGCGGATAGTTTTGGTGTTTTCCGCTACATAGCCTATCAGCAACGGTGTGGCTGAACTCACAAGGCTTTCGGCGTTGTGGTGTTCTGAAATCCAAAAACGCTTATAGCCCAATTTTTCTGCATGCTGTGCCAAAGCTAGACTGTTTTCCATTGCCTTTTTGTGGGTACTTCCCTGAATTACGGGAACTAAATCAAGTACGGAAAAAGACGTGTTTTTTAAATTTTCCTCTTTATTCATTTCTTTTAAAGTTTGGCCCGTTCATATTGCAGTGGCCATTCTACGTCTATTCCCAGCGATTTTGCGGCATGCAAAGGAAAATACGGCTGCCTTAAGCTTTCGCGGGCATAGAGAATCAAATCGGCTTTTCCCTCTTTTAGAATTTCTTCGGACTGCTGGGCAGTTGTAATTTGGCCCACGGCGCCGGTTAGGATATTTGCTTCTTTTTTAATCTGCGCCGCAAAGGGAACCTGATAACCCGGTTTGCTAGGAATCGTCGCTTTGGGGACGTTTCCGCCGGAGGAAGTATCGATTAAATCAACCCCTAATTCCTTTAGTTTCATTGAAAGTTTAACGGAATCTTCAACCGTCCAACCACCTTCGGTCCAATCGGTCGCGGAAATCCTTACGTATAATGGTTTTTCTTCCGGCCATTCTTTTCTGACAACTTCAGTAACTTCCAATAGAAATCGTATTCTGTTTTCAAAACTTCCGCCGTATTCATCGGTACGTTCGTTTGCCAATGGCGAATAGAATTGATGAAATAAGTAACCGTGTGCCGCGTGGATTTCAACCACATCATAACCTGCTTTTTTGGCGCGAATAGTTGCTTCGGCATAATCTTTTTTCACTTTTTCAATTGCTTCTAAATCCATTGAAAGTGGAGCAGGTTCTCCTTCACGAAATGGCAAAGCCGAAGCGGAAACAGTTTGCCAACCATTTTCAAGCTCGGGAGCTATTTTTTTGGCCCCGTCCTTCGGAAGTTGGTGGCTGGCTTTTCTGCCGGCGTGGGCCAACTGTATTCCTATCAAAGCATTTTGCGAATGCACGAAGTTGACAATTTCTTTAGATTTTTCAATATGTTCGTCTTTCCAAAGACCCATATCGCCGTGTGTAATTCTTCCTTCGGGAGAAACAGCGGTTGCCTCTTGAATTATCAATGCCGAACCACCAACGGCACGGCTTCCCAAATGCACCAAGTGGAAATCATTTGCAAAGCCATCAACGCTACTGTACATGCACATAGGCGAAACGACCATTCGGTTTTTGAAGGTTGTGTTTTTTATTTTTAGTGGAGAAAAGAGGATACTCATATTTATTATTAATTCTTTATTGCTATTATTTATTTTTTGATTGGTCTTCGACTGCGCTCAGACTGACAGAAATTTAAAAAATCCATACGTCTTTCTGTTTTTTAAATATTCTAAATCGTTTTCGAAATGATATGCTTCTCTTTCAAAGGAAATATTCCTGTAAGCTTTATGGCGATCTTGATATTGAATTAATCGAAGCAAAAATTCAAGTCCGTAAAATAAATAGAAAAAAACAACCAATAATTCTGCCTGTTGGCGAAGGTGAATTTGTTCGTGATTTAAAAAAACAACATCCTCCTTTTGACCGTGATGCTTTAAAACTATAAAAGGCCAAAGCGTCATTCCAGTGAAGTTTTTTCGGAGAAGTTTTGGACGGACTATTAGGATCAAATTGTTTCGGGTTTCAGGTTTCAGGTTTCAGGTTTCAGGTTTCAGGTTTCAGGTTTCAG
>MDSW01135598.1_pt1 | contig 26917 bp, 25 predicted proteins | sample 811171 | NCBI WGS metagenome assembly MDSW01 (sample SAMN05326641, study PRJNA326480) | marine metagenome | isolation source: seawater | place: Atlantic Ocean: North West | collected 2012 | reverse complement strand
TTGCCAGAAGCAGAGGCAGAGTTAGTTGCTGGTTATCAAACAGAATATTCTGGAATGATGTATGCAATGTTTTGGTTAGGAGAATATGCAAATATACTATTAATGTGCGCGATGGGAGCAATACTCTTTCTAGGCGGTTGGTTGCCAATAATGGATGTTTTTCCATTAAATATAATTCCCGCACCTTTTTGGATGATAATGAAAATTTTGTTTTTATTTTTATTATTTGCTCTGATCAAAGCAATTGTTCCAAGGTACAGATACGATCAGCTGATGAGACTCGGTTGGAAAATATTTTTACCATTTTCTCTAATTTATTTAGTATTTACAGCAAGTTTTTTATTTTATTTCGATAAATTACCTAAGGTAAACATATAATGAACATAAGCAGAATATTTAAAACTATATTTCTTGTAGAGTTTATTTCTGGATTATATATGGCTGTAAAAGAGATGTTTAGAAAATCAAAAACCATAAATTATCCTTTTGAAAAAGGTCCAATCAGCCCTAGAATGAGAGGGGAACATGCTCTTAGAAGATATCCTAATGGAGAAGAGAGATGTATTGCATGTAAATTGTGTGAAGCAGTATGTCCGGCACAAGCTATCACAATCGAGTCTTCGGAGAGATCAGATGGAAGCAGAAAAACAACTCGTTATGACATTGATATGCTTAAGTGTATATATTGTGGATTATGTCAAGAGTCATGTCCAGTCGACGCAATTGTACAAGGACCAAACTTTGAATTTGCAACAGAAACTAGAGAAGAGCTTTACTACAATAAAGAAAAACTTTTAGAAAATGGGGATAGATGGGAGTCAGTCCTAGCTAAAAATATTAAACTAGATAAACCTTACAGATAAATGATAGTCCACTCAATTTTTTTTTATTTTTTTTCTATAATTGCTATTTTTTCATCTTTGATGGTAATAACTTCAAGAAGTACGATTAATTCAGTTTTCTTTTTAATATTGGATTTCATTTCGGTTGGTTGTTTATTTATTATGGTTGGTGCTGAATTTTTGGGTATGATATTACTGATTGTATATGTCGGAGCAGTGGCTGTACTATTTTTATTTGTTGTGATGATGCTAAATGTTGCAGAACAAAAGCAATCATGGTTTATTGGAAAAAAATCAACTCATATTCCCACAGGCTTAATCGTAAGTATATTAATTTTATTAGAGCTATTAGTCGTCGTAGGTGGTTGGAAATATAAAGATGATATTATGTCTAGTAGCACATTAATTTTATCAGATATCTCAAATACCCATCAACTTGGCCTGGTAATGTATACCGATTATATATTATACTTTCAGATAGCTGGAATAATACTTTTATTATCAATGATCGGAGCAATTCTTTTAACCTTTAGGGAAAGAGTTGGTGTAAAAAAACAAAGTTATTTGAATCAAATTTCTAGAAACCCATCAACATCAATAGAACTCAAAGAAGTCAAATCCAATCAAGGCGTTAAGATAGATGATTGAAATTGGATTAGGGCATTATTTATCATTAGGAGCTGTAATTTTTTTTTTAGGAGTTATTGGAATCTTTTTAAATAGAAAAAATGTGATAGTGATATTAATGTCAATAGAGCTAATTTTGTTAGCAGTTAATATTAATTTGATATCATTCTCAATTTTTTCTGGTGATATTGTAGGTCAAATTTTCACAATGCTTATTTTAACAGTTGCTGCAGCTGAGGCAGCGATAGGTCTAGCTATTATAGTAGTTTACTACAGGAATAGAGGTTCTATTAGAGTTGAAGATATCCACGGAATGAGGGGTTAAATGGAATACGCCGTATTATTTTTACCCCTAGTAGGATCTTTAGTAGCATATTTAGGAAGATCTTTGTCAAAATACTTTGCTGAAATTTCCACAAGTTTATTTGTTTGTGTATCAGCAGGATTATCAATTTTTATATTTTGGAATGGGATGCATAATGATGTTTATGGAAATTATGTAATTTTTGAATGGATAAGCTCTGGAGGATTCATAGCTAACTGGTCAATTAATATTGATCCACTAAGCTCAGTTATGTTGGTAGTCGTAACTTTTGTATCTGCATTAGTTCATATTTATTCTATTGGTTATATGAGTCATGATCCTCATAAACCAAGGTTTATGTCTTATCTCTCTCTATTTACTTTTTCTATGTTAGCATTAGTTGTTTCGGACAATTTCCTACAGCTTTTTTTTGGTTGGGAGGGTGTAGGTTTGTGTTCTTATTTGCTAATTGGTTTTTGGTATAAAAAAGAAACAGCTAATAATGCGGCAATAAAAGCTTTTATAGTTAACAGGATAGGGGATTTCGGTCTAGCGATAGCAATATTCTTAATATTTTTATTTTTTGGCACAATCAACTTTGATGAAGTTTTTCAAGCCACAAGTCAATTTGCTGAAAAAGAAATAGATTTTTTTGGATTTGAGATAAATTTAATAACATTAATATGCGTGTTTTTATTCATTGGGGCAATGGGAAAATCTGCACAATTTTTACTTCATACTTGGTTACCTGACGCTATGGAAGGCCCAACACCAGTTTCAGCACTAATTCATGCTGCAACAATGGTTACAGCAGGTGTTTTTTTAGTTGTTAGATGTTCGCCAATATTTGAGTACTCCCAGGCTGCTTTGAACTTAGTTACCGTGGTTGGAATGATAACAGCTATATTTGCTGCTTCAGTTGCACTTGTCCAAAATGATATTAAAAAAGTAATCGCTTATTCGACTTGCAGTCAATTAGGCTACATGTTTTTTGCTGCCGGTATAGGCGCTTATCATGTTGCAATGTTTCACTTATTTACACATGCTTTTTTCAAAGCTCTATTATTCTTAGGAGCTGGCTCTGTAATACATGCATTTAAAGACGAGCAAGATATCGGAAACATGGGTGGGGTGAGAAAAAAACTTCCCTACACTTATATATTTATGTTATTAGGAACTTTAGCGTTAACCGGTTTCCCTTTTTTATCTGGTTTTTACTCAAAAGATGCAATAATTGAATTTGCTTATCTAAAAAATTCTTCTTTAGGAAATTATGCTGCAACTGTTGGAATTCTTACAGCATTTTTAACATCAATTTATTCATGGAGATTATTTTTTAAAACTTTCCATGGAACGTATAATAATAAAAAAATTCCTATAGAGGAGACGCATGAGTCACCATCAACTATGTTAATACCTCTAGTGTTTTTAGGTATTGGGGCAATATTTTCAGGATACTTTTTTAAAAACACTTTTATAGGGCATCAAAGTAATGAATTTTGGCAAGTTTCGATATTTTTTCTTAATGAAATTAACCATGATGCTATACCGATATGGTTTTTATTAATTACTCCAATTTTAGTTTTATTATCAATACCTATCTCATATTATTTATTTGTTTTGAACACTAAAATTCTAGAGGATTTTAAAAATACAAATAAGCCTTTATACAGCTTCTTATTAAATAAATGGTACATAGATGAAATTTATGAGAAAATTTTTGTTAATCCAACAAAAAAAATAGGATCTTTTTTTTGGAAAAAAGGAGACATAGGTATTATAGATAAGTTTGGTCCTGACGGCATTTCAAAACTTGTTAAGATTATTTCTAATAAAACGGCACGTCTTCAAACAGGATTCATTTATGATTATGCTTTTGTGATGTTGCTAGGTTTATCAATTTTACTAACTTACTTGATATTAAAATAAAATGAATTTTCCAATATTGTCAACTTTAATTTTTTTGCCATTAATAAGCTCGTTTTTCATATTTTTATCTAGAGAAAAAGCTAACAATAATAGCTCAATTTATATTTCATTATTTAGCAGCGTTGCAACTTTTTTTCTCTCACTATTTTTATGGTATTCTTTAGACATTAATACATCTGAATTTCAGTTTGTAGAGGAAAAATCTTGGATAAATAATTTTATAAAATTTAAATTGGGTGTTGATGGCATTTCAATACTTTTTATAGTTTTAACTACCTTTATTACTCCAATTTGTATAATCTCTTGTATTAATAGCATAACATCAAGAGTAAAAGAATTTTTAATAGCTATTTTAATTTTAGAAACATTCATGATTGGTGTTTTTTGTTCACTTGATCTTGTTATTTTCTATTTGTTTTTTGAAGCAGGGTTAATACCTATGTTTTTAATTATCGGAGTTTGGGGTGGACCAAGACGAGTGTATTCCGCTTTTAAATTTTTTTTATTTACTTTACTTGGGTCAGTTCTAATGCTTGTAGCTATTATAGTTATTTACTGGCTTACAGGTACTACAGATATAACTCAGATATATGAGATAAAAATACCAAAAGAGTTTCAAAATATCCTCTGGTTAGCCTTTTTTAGCTCGTTCGCTGTAAAAATGCCTATGTGGCCAGTGCATACATGGTTGCCAGATGCACATGTTGAAGCACCAACTGCTGGTTCTGTAATCCTTGCTGCAATTTTATTAAAAATGGCTGGATATGGTTTTTTAAGATTTTCAATACCAATGTTTCCTGTGGCCTCAGAATATTTTACTCCATTAATATACACTTTAAGTATAATTGCTATTATTTACACCTCCCTAGTAGCATTAATGCAAGACGATATGAAAAAGTTAATTGCGTACTCTTCTGTAGCTCATATGGGATACGTTACTTTGGGAATTTTTACTTTAACAAAACAAGGTATAGAAGGGAGTATTTATCAAATGATTAGTCATGGGCTAATATCTGCAGCATTATTCTTGTGCGTTGGTGTAGTCTACGATCGTTTACACTCAAGAATGATAAGCACTTACGGTGGGCTAGTTAATTATATTCCTAAATATTCTTTTTTATTTTTAGTATTTGCTTTAGCTGCACTCGGTTTACCTGGCACTTCAGGATTTTTAGGTGAGTTTCTTGTTTTGACTGGAACATTCCAAAAAAGTTTCTTAGCGGCTATGCTGGCAACATTTGGTGTAGTTCTTGGTGCTGCTTATATGCTTTGGCTTACAAAAAGAGTTATTTTTGGTGTTACAAATAATGAAGAAATAAAAAAAATAAATGATGTAAACAAATCTGAAATTGTCATGCTGGCGACTTTAGCATTTCTTACTCTTTTTTTTGGTTTTTACCCACTCCCATTAATGGAAACATTTAGTGTATCGGTAAACAGTTTAATTAATAATTACGAAACAGCACTTATTTTAAATTAAAATGATCAATAATTTATATATAATTTTTCCTGAGATTTTTTTATCTTTATCAATTTTTTCTATTCTTATGGCTGGGGTTTTCATTAAAAAAAGCTTTAATTTGATATTTAATCTCACCTCATTGATAATTATTGTCACAATTTCAATTATATTGACAAGTCCAAATAATGAAGAAAAAATATTCTTGGATAGTTTTACAAGAGACGCTTTTTCAAATTATTTTAAGATTTTAATATTAATATCATCATTATTTGTTCTTAACTCATCAAAAAATTTTATTATAGATAATAAATTAGATAAGTTTGAGTATCCTATAATTATTCTTTTATCAATTTTAGGAATGTTTTTCATGGTTAGTTCTAATGATTTAATACTTTTTTATTTAGGATTAGAGCTACAATCTTTATCACTTTATATTCTGGCATCAATTGACAGAGATAATTTAAGATCAACTGAGTCAGGAATAAAATATTTTGTTTTGAGTGCATTATCTTCAGGCTTATTATTATACGGATGTTCATTATTATATGGCTTTACAGGTACTACAAATTTCGAATTAATTGCTAATGAATTGAACAAAGAAAACACTGGCGCAGTTTTTGCTATGGTATTTATATTGGTAGGTCTTGCATTTAAAGTATCTGCAGTTCCTTTCCATATGTGGACACCCGATGTTTATCAAGGTGCGCCAACATCAATAACGAGTTATTTTGCAGTTGTTCCCAAAGTTGCAGGTTTAGCCTTATTAATTAAATTTATGTTTGTTCCTTTTTCAAATATTTTATTAGAATGGCAAACAATTGTAATTTTTATATCTATTGCATCAATGATTTTAGGAGCAATAGCCGCAATGATCCAAACAAATTTTAAAAGACTTTTGGCTTATAGCTCTATAGGACATATAGGTTATGCTCTTGCAGGAGTTGCTACAGGTGCAATATCAGGTTATCAAAGTGCTATAGTTTACATATCTATTTACGTAATTATGAACATAGGTGCCTTCTCTTGTTTATATTTACTGAGAAAAGACGGAGAATATAAAGAAAATATTTCAGATTTATCTGGAATTTCAAAAAAACATCCTCTTTTAGCTATTTCATTATTAATAATTTTATTCTCTCTAGCAGGAGTTCCACCACTTGGAGGATTTTTTGCAAAATTTTATGTATTTGTAGCTGTTTTAGAGAAAGAAATGTACGCATTAGCAATTATTGGTTTATTAACAACTGTTATGTCAGCATTTTATTATCTTAAAATTATTAAAACCATCTATTTTGATGACAGCTTAAATACATTTGATACAATTAAAAATAGATCTGCTCAAGCCTCTATATTTGCAAGTTGTACAATTTTAATAACATTTTTTTTATTTCCCTCTATTTTGAATGATTTAGTAAACACGTTATTCTTAAATTAATGAAGATAAAGATAAAAAAGTATAAAAAAGTATTAAGTACAAACGATACAGCCATTAAACTTATAAAACAAAAAAACTCGGAGCCAACATTGGTTGTTAGTGAAAGACAAACTAAAGGTAGAGGTAGAGTTGGGAAAAAATGGATTTCTACAAAAGGAAATCTTTTTATATCTTTATTTTTCAAATTCGATCAAACAAAAATAAATTTTAAACAATTTTCAATTTTAAATGCATTTTTGTTAAAGAAAGTAATTTCAAAAACTGTTTCCAAAAAAATAAAAATAAAATGGCCTAACGATTTACAATTAGATGAAAAGAAATTTTGTGGAATTTTACAAGAGGTAATTAAATTTGATAATTTTGATTATCTTATTGTAGGAATAGGGTTAAATACCAATATAGCCCCTAAAAACAAAAGCTTTAAATCGACAAGTTTAAAAAATATATTAAATAAAAAAGTAAATAATTGGGTAATGTTAAAAAAAATAGTTTCTATTTATGAAAAATTTCTTAAAGAGAGAAGTGAATTATCCTTTCTCAATTTAAAAAGGAAATATAAATAATTTAAATGTATTATATTGTTGGTGATATTGGAAATACTTCGACGAGAATTTGCTTATTTAAAAAATCAAAAATTATTAAATCAATTATTTTTGATACAAAAAATATTTTTGTAAAAAACGGTATTAAAAAAACTTTTAAAAGATTTTTTAAAAAGGAATTAAAAAAAAATGTATTATTTTCTTGTGTTGTTCCTTTAGCTCTTAAAAAAATTAAAAAAGTTTTGAAAAAAGAAAATTATAAAGTTTTCGAAATTAAAGATCTAAATTTAAAGAAAATGATAAAAGTAAACATAAAGAATTTCAGGCAACTGGGTTCAGATAGAATAGTTAACTCTATAGAGGGAAAAAAATTTAAAAATTGTTTAATAATTGATTTTGGAACCGCTACTACTTTTGATATCGTAAAAAATGGAATATACGAAGGTGGTGTGATAGCTCCGGGAGTAAAACTATCTATTAAAAATTTAAGTCAGTCCACTGCTTTACTTCCTATGTTTGTTTTGAAAAATAATCAAAAAAGTTATGGTAAAAATACAAAAGATGCTCTTAATGCTGGATTCATTTGGGGTTATGAAGGATTAGTAAATAATATAATCAGTAAAATAACAAGTAATTGGAACATGAATTATAAGATAATACTGACCGGAGGATATGCAAATCTATTTAAAAAAATAATTAAAAGGAAAACTTTTGTTGATCAAAATATTACGATCAAAGGAGTTTCAAAAGTTTACAGGAAATTTTTATGAGTAAAGAAGAATTACTTTTTTGTCCTTTAGGCGGATCAGGAGAGATAGGTGGTAATATGAATTTATATGCTTATGGAAAAGAGAATAATAAAAAATGGATTATAGTAGATATGGGTGTGTCCTTTGCCGATGACTCATTACCAGGCATTGACCTTATAATGCCAGATGCAGGTTTCATTATAGACAAGAAAGATGATTTATTAGGAATAGTTTTAACACATGCTCACGAGGACCATATAGGCGCAGTAGCTCATATATGGCCCAGTCTCAAATGTAAAATGTTCGCAACACCTTTCACTGCAGCGCTGATACTTGAAAAATTTAAAGAAAAAAAAATTGATATTTCTTTATATTTAGAGGTAGTGCCTTTGAATAGTAAAATTAAACTTGGAGATTTTGAACTTGATTTTGTGACCTTAACACATTCTATTTTAGAGCCTAACGGTTTAAGTATAAAAACTCCTTTAGGAACAGTTTTACATACTGGAGATTGGAAAATTGATCCTAATCCGTTGATTGGCGGTCAAATTGATGAACAGAAATTAAAATCTATAGGGGAAAGCGGTGTTTCAGCAATGATATGTGACTCTACAAATATTTTTAGCCCAGGAAGAGCAGGCTCCGAGTCAGATGTGAGAGATAGTTTATTAAGAATAATGGAAATTAAAACAAACAGAATTCTTATTACATCATTTGCCTCTAATGTAGCTAGAATGGAGTCTGTTTTCTATTGTGCAAAAAAAACTGGTAGAAACATTTGTTTAGTTGGTAGATCTATGCAAAGAATTTATAAAGCGGCAAGAAAATGCGGATATCTGCAAGGATTAATTGAGCCTCTTGAACCAAAAGATGCAAAAAAAATAGCAAAAAACAAAATTTTATATTTAGCAACTGGCAGCCAAGGAGAGCCAATGGGAGCAATGACACGGATAATTAAAGGTATTCATCCAGACGTATTCTTAGAGAATGGAGACTGTGTAATTTTCTCATCTAAAATAATACCAGGAAATGAAAAAAAATTATATTATTTGCAAAATTTAATAGTAAAAAATAAGATGGAGATGATCAGTGAAGAGAATGCTTTTGTCCATGTCTCTGGTCACCCAAATAGAGATGACCTTAAAGATATGTATAATTGGGTTAAGCCACAATGTATAATACCTGTCCATGGAGAACATCGACATATGGCAGAGCACGTTTCATTCGCTAAAGAAATGCAAGTTCCAAAATCTTTATTAATTGAAAATGGAGATATAATTAAGATTCTTCCTGGCAATAAACCGGAAATTGTTGATAAAGCCCCATCAGGAAAAATTTATCTCGACGGAAATATTAACGTTGAAACAGATTCACAATCTATAAAAGATAGAAAAAACCTATCTGCAAATGGATATCTTGAAATTACACTAATCGTTTCAAATAACGGCAGCATCAAAAAACCAGTTATTTCTTATAAGGGAATTCCTGAGAAAAATGAAGATGATACTTTTATTTTTGATATAGAAGATGAAATAATGAATATTTGTAGAACTTTTTCTATGGATAATAAAAAACAACAACAAAATTTAATTGAAACTCTTAAGCAAAATTGTAGAAGAATAGTAAGAGAAAAAACTGGAAAAAAACCTTATACAAACATCAATATTACTAGGATTTAATGAGTATAACAGGATCTATAATAGTTTTTGTAATGATATGGTGGATAATTTTTTTTTCTGTTTTACCATTCGGAGTTCGTTCAAATAAGGAAGTTTTTAAGGAAAAAATTGGTGGAATTGATCCTGGAGCCCCGAAAAATCCTAAAATAGGAAAAAAGTTTTTAATAACAACATTAATTACTACTATAATATTTTTAGTTATATATTATCTTGCAGAAATTGATTTGTTAAATTTAAGAAAGTTTTTAGAATAATGCATCTTTCAAAACTATTTATTCCAATAACAAAAGATCTTCCTACAGAAGCTAAAATCAAATCTCACCAACTAATGTTAAGAACTGGCATGATAAAACAAGCCTCAGCCGGAATATATTCCTGGCTACCACTAGGTTTTAAAGTAATGAAAAAAATAGAGCAGATTGTTCGCGAAGAGCAAAATTTAATTGGTGCGCAAGAAATGTTAATGCCTACAATTCAATCATCAGAAATATGGAGGGAAAGCGGCAGATATGAAGATTATGGTGAAGAGATGTTGAGGATCAAAGATCGGCAAGGGAGAGAAATGCTTTATGGCCCTACCAATGAAGAACTTATTACAGATGTTTTTAGATCAAGTGTGAAATCTTATAAATCATTGCCTCAACTTCTTTATCATATTCAATGGAAGTTCAGAGATGAAATAAGACCAAGATTTGGGGTAATGAGATGTAAAGAATTTTATATGAAAGATGCATATTCTTTCGATCTTTCTGACGAAGAGGCTAAAAAATCATATAACAAGATGTTTTATTCTTATTTAAAAACATTTAATAGATTAGATTTAAAAGCTATACCCATGGCTGCAGATACTGGTCCTATAGGAGGAGATTTATCACATGAATTTGTAATTTTAGCTGAAACAGGTGAAAGCGATATTTATGCAGATAAAAAAATTTTTAAAATTGATCTAAATCAATATGAGTTTACTGACACATCTCTTAAAAAAATGCGAGAAGACTTTAATAAATTTTATGCAGTAACAGATGAAAAATACAAAAAAGAAGATTTTGATAAATTAGTAAATAAAGAAAATCAAATTATAACAAAAGGCATCGAAGTGGGTCACATTTTTTATTTCAGTGATAAATATTCTAAACCAATGAACTGTTTAATTGACGACAAAAATGGAAAAAAAACATCTGTTAAAATGGGATCTTATGGAGTAGGAGTTTCAAGATTAGTTGGAGCTATAATCGAGGCGAAATATAATAATGGAATTATGAAATGGCCTAAATCCATCACCCCTTATGACGTCGTAATTATACCTAATATAAGCAAAAATAATAAAGAAAACTTGGAAAAGGCTGAAAAAATTTATAACGAACTTAAAAAACAAAATATTGACGTATTGTTGGATGATGTTGAAGAAAATATGTCTAATAAATTTAAAAAACACGACTTAATTGGATGTCCTTATCAAATAATTATTGGTTCTAAAACAGATGGTGACAACTTAGAATTTAGAAAGCTGGACTCAAAAAGTGAAATATTGAGTTTTAAAGATATCAAATTAAAATTAAAAACATAATACATTGTTTACAAAAGCTGAGAGACTTATTTCATTAAGAAATCTAAGACCTAAAAAGAAAGAAGGTTTTCTAAAAATAATTTCAATATTTTCTTTTTTGGGCATTATGCTAGGAGTAGCTGTGCTTATAATAGTAATGTCAGTAATGAATGGTTTTAAAACTGATTTGACAAATAAGATTTTAGGGCTCAACCCACACTTAGTCATTGAACCAAATAGCTTTCAAATTGATGATGATTTTAAAAAAGAATTGAATAATGAGTTTAAAGAAATAACTATTAGCAAGTCTTATTTCGGAGAGGGAATAATCATCAGCAAAGATAATGCCAAAGGAGTAATTTTGAAAGGTGTTGATAAACAAGAAAAAAATACTCAAGAATTTTTCAAAAATTTTATTTCTTCAGGTAACATAAATAATTTTGATAATAACAATGTAATTATTGGTTCTGAAATAGCTTTTAATTTAAATTTAAAAGTAGGTGACTTTTTAAATTTAATGTCTTCATCTTTCGTTTCAACTCCCTTGGGCAGTTTACCGAAACAAGAAAACTTTAAAGTTGCAGGAATATTTAGCACTGGATTTTTAGAATTTGATAAAAATATAATATTTTTAAATTTGAACGATGCTCTGTCAATATTTGATAAAGACATGAGAGATCAAAATTTAGAAATTTATTTAGATGATCCACTAAAAGCAGATTTTTATAAAAAAAAAAATTCAAGAAATGAATCAAAATTATTTCATCTATAGTTGGTCTGATTTAAATAAATCTCTCTTCAGCGCATTAAAAGTAGAACGAAATGTAATGTTTATAATTCTTACATTAATTGTTATTGTTGCTGCATTTAATATTATATCTGGTTTAACTATTCTAATAAAAAATAAAACAAAGGAAATTGCTATTTTGAAAACTCTGGGTTTGAGTAATCAATCAATAAAAAAAACATTTTTCCTAACTGGTTTATCGATTGGATTTTTTGCGACGATAAGTGGAATAATTCTAGGTATTTTTTTCTCCATTAATATTGAAAAACTACGTATATTTTTAGCCAATGTTCTCAAAATAGAGATTTTTCCATCAGATATATATTTTTTAGAAAAATTACCTAGTGAAATAAATTTTAATTCAGTAATTGTTGTATTTTTAGTTTCAATTTTAATTTCAGCTATTGCCTCTTATTTACCAGCTACAAAAATTTCTAATATGAGTACGTTTAGGGCTTTAAGATATGAGTAAAATATTAATTGAAACAACTAATTTAAAAAAGAGTTATGCATTAAGAAATAGTTCTATAATTCTTTTTAGCAATTTTAATATAAAAATTAGAGAGGGTGAATTAGTTGCATTAGTAGGTCCATCTGGTTCAGGTAAATCCTCTCTTCTTCATTTATTGGCTCTTCTTGATGACCCTTCAAGTGGAAAGATTATTGTAAACCAAAAAGAAACTAAAAATTTTTCAAATTTACAAAAAGATGAAGTTCGTAGAGATAATATTTCAATAATATTTCAGGATAATAATTTGTTATCAGATTTTACTGCTATAGAAAATATTATGATGCCTTTAATCATAAAAGGAGAAAATAAAAAAAAAATTTTTGAAAAGGCTCAAAAAATTTTAAAAGATGTAAAAATTCTAGATAGATCAAATCATTTTCCTAATGAACTTTCAGGGGGTGAACAGCAAAGAGTCGCTATAGCTAGAGCATTAATAGCAGAAACCAAGTTAATTTTAGCTGATGAGCCAACTGGTAATTTAGATTACAAAACTTCTAAAGAAATATTCTCTCTTTTTTTAAAATTAAAAAAACTAAAAAAAACTATAATATTTGCAACTCATAATAGAGAACTTGCTAACAGGGCTGATTACAAGTTGTTAATTTCTGATGGTATTATAAAACGAGTAGATGCGAAAAAATGATAAACATTTCAACAACATAAAAATACACACTCAGTATTCAATTTGTGAAGGTGCAATAAAAATTGACGATTTAGCAGAATATTGTAGAGCAAATAAGATTAAATCACTTGGTTTAGCTGATAGTTTTAATTTATGTGGAGCCTTAGAATTTGCAGAAAAATTATCCAAAGTTGGTACGCAACCCATTGTTGGGACGCAAATTAATTTAAATTCAAATAACACTGTTGGAAAAATTACTCTCTATGCCAAAACCGAGCTAGGATATAAAAATCTTACAAGATTGTCTTCACTAAGCTATCTAAATAGCAAAATCACAGAAGAACCATCATGTGAATTGGAAGATCTACGTGATAACAACAATGATTTAATTTTGTTGACAGGCAATTACAGAGATTACTTTGGAAAATTATTTCAAGCAAATAAATTGTCAAAATTTACCGAAACTGCAAATTACCTAAAAGAGATTTTTCATGATAGAATGTATTTTGAAATTCAGAGACATAACGAGAATGATGAAAAAAACTTTGAACAATTTGTCCTTAAAAATTCTAATTTTTTAAATATTCCTCTAATTGCATCACAAGAAGTTTATTATTTAAATCAAGACATGCACGAAGCGCATGATGCTTTAAGATGTATAGGTGAAAAAAAATTTCTTGATGATAGGAGTAGATTTAAATTGAGTGACCAGCATTATCTTAAGCAAGATAATGATATAAAGAAGCTCTATTCTGATATTCCTGAAGCTCTCGATAATAATTATAATTTTCATTTGAGGTTTAGTTTTAAACCAAAAAAATCAAAACCAATTCTTCCATCAATTACATATGGTAAAAGCAGATCTGCCGAGGACGAACTATTAAAACAAGTAAAAGAAGGTCTGGAAAATAGAACAAAAAATTTAATTTCACAAAAAAAAAACTCAAATTCAAAAGATCAAATTAAAAAAATTTACGAAGACAGGTTAAAACATGAAATTAATATTATCAACTCAATGGATTATGCTAGTTATTTCTTAATTGTTTCAGATTATATAAAATGGGCAAAAAAAAATTCTATTCCGGTTGGACCCGGCAGGGGATCAGGAGCTGGCTCACTTGTAGCTTATTGCCTTGATATTACTGATCTTGATCCAATAGAATATGACTTAATTTTTGAGAGATTTCTAAATCCTGATAGAATATCTATGCCAGACTTCGATATTGATTTTTGTGAGGAAAAAAGAGATCAGGTTTTTGATTATTTAAAAACAAAATATAAAGATGGAGTAGCCCACATTATTACTTTTGGTAAGCTTAAAGCTAGAATGGCATTAAGAGATGTAGGTAGAGTTCTTGGGTTATCTTATGGATATGTAGACAAGTTATGTAAGATGGTTCCTTTTGATCCATCTAGACCTTTAACTCTTCAGGAGTCGATAGATCGTGAACCAAGATTTAAAGAAGAAGTAAAAAATAATTCAAAAGTAAAGAAACTTTTAGAGCTCTCTTTAAAATTAGAGGGTCTAAATAGAAATATGGCAACACACGCTGCTGGAGTAGTAATAGCTGGTAAAAAATTAGCTGAACAGTTTCCTCTTTATGTCGATCACAGTTCAAATCTTATCTTACCTTCTACTCAGTACGATATGTACTCTTCTGAAAATGCTGGGCTTGTAAAATTTGACTTACTAGGACTTAAAACGTTAACTGTAATTGATAAAACTTTAAAAAGACTTAAGGCTAAAAAAATTGACTTAGATATAAGTCAAATTGATAAAAATGATCAAAAAGTTTTCTCTCTTTTATCAACTGGAGAGACAACAGGTCTGTTTCAATTAGAGAGTGCTGGCATGAGAGAGTCTATAAAACAAATGCAACCAAATAAATTTGATGATATCATAGCTTTAGTCGCTCTTTATAGGCCAGGTCCTATGAGTAACATTCCTATATATAACGATTGTAAAAATGGGACTAAAAAGCCTGACTATATTCATCCTACTTTACAAGAAATATTAAAACCCACTTATGGAATTATTATTTATCAAGAACAAGTTATGCAAATAGCTCAAACATTAGCTGGTTTCACCGCTGGTGAAGCAGATATTTTACGACGAGCTATGGGTAAGAAAAAAAAAGCTGAATTAGATAGACAAAAAGAAAGATTTATCAATGGTGCAATAAAGAAAGGGATAACAAAAGAGGTTGCAAATTTTGTTTTTACAAAAATTGAGCCTTTTGCCCAGTACGGCTTTAATAAAAGTCATGCCGCTGCATATGCATTAATTGCCTATCAAACAGCATATTTAAAAACTTACTATAAAGATGATTTTATTGCCGCTACCATGTCAACAGAATTAACAAATTCTTCAAAACTAAGAGAATTTGTAGAAGAATTGAAAAGACTAAAAATTGAACTAATAAGGCCCTCTATTAACAATTGTTTTGGGGAATTTAAAGCTTCAAATAGAAAAATTTTATATGGTCTAGGTGCAATTAAAAATGTAGGTCTAGAAGCTATTACAAACATAATTAATGAAAGAGAAAGAAATGGAAAATTTAAATCTTTAGATGATTTTATAAATCGTGTGGACTCAAAAGACGTAAATAAATTACAATTAGAGGGTCTTACTAAATCAGGTGCCTTTGATGAATTTGAAAAAGATAGAAATAAGATTTTTACGTCCATCCCAAAAATTATCCAGCAAATTAAAAATATTAACGATGATAAAAAGAATAATCAATCAAGTTTGTTTGAAAATAATGAGAGCAACCCGATAAATTTTGAATATTTGCAAGCAAAATCATGGAGTAAAAAGGAAATTTTATCTGAAGAGTTTAAAGCGTTAGGGTTTTATATCTCCGATCATCCCCTAACTGAATACGAAGATATTTTCAAAGAGTTAAAAATTATTTCTTATGATCACTTCTATAACAATGATGAGAATGAGGGTTTAGTCGCAGGCACCATTATGTCAATTCAAGAAAAAAAAAGCGCTAAGGGAACGCCATATGCAATTATCAAATTTAGTGACCAAAAAAGAGAGTTTGAACTTTTTGTTTTTGCAGAATTATTAGTCACTAATAGAAATATATTAAAAGAGTCAGAGTCTTTTATAATTACATTACAAAAAGATACAAAATCTGACGATAATTTTAAAAAAAGGATTAATATTAGAAAAATATTAAGTCTGGATGAAGCGCTAAACAGACCATACTCAAAGGTTACAATTGAGTTAAAAGATAACCTTAATATAGATGAACTAAAAAATTTACTTTCAATTAAGGGCGAAACAGAAATTAGTATTATAATCAAAAATAAAAATAAAAAAGCTTATTATTCACTTAGGACTCCAAGAAAATTCGATTTTAAACATTTAAAATCACTAAAAGCCAAAGAATACGTGGAAAAAATTATAGTTTAGAGTATTGATTTTTCTTTTGGTTTCTATATATCAGAGTCAATTTCGCACACAGTTATAAGGGTAATTCCCTACCGGTCCAAATTTTGGAATTACTGTGGTGGATTAACCGGAAAATAATATGAACGTACCAAAAATAGACATAAAACAATTACTCGAAGCAGGTGTACATCTCGGCCACAAAACATTGAGATGGAATCCCAAAATGAAAAAGTTTATCTTTGGTGAGAAAAACTCTATCCATATTATTGATTTAACGCAGACTGTTGAATTTTTAAAAAGTGCGCTTGTAAAAGTTCACGAGGTGATTTCCTCTGGTGGAAAATTATTGATTGTATCAACAAAAAAACAAGCTTCAGAGCAAGTAAGTGGATTAGCTCAAGCTACTGGTCAGTATTTTGTGAACTATAGATGGCTTGGGGGAATGTTAACTAATTGGAATACAATTCAGAACTCAATTAAAAGACTTAAAAAACTTGAAGATCAATTATCAAAAGAAAATTTGGGATTTACAAAAAAAGAAATTTTAAAGTTTGGAAAAGAGAGAGAAAAATTGAAAAGATCATTAGGCGGAATAACAGATATGAAAAAAACTCCTGACTTAATTTTTATTATTGATACGAATATAGAGTCCTTAGCAGTTGCAGAGGCTAAAAAGTTAGGTATTCCTATCATTGCAATTTTAGATACAAATTCTGATCCAACCGGGATAAACTTTCCAATTCCTGGAAATGACGATGCGAGAAGATCAATAAATTTATATTGTGAACTTTTAAAATTAACTATTACGGATGCTGAAAAATATATAAAAATAAGTGAAGATAAAATAATACAAAAAGAAAATAATAAAACAAAAGTATCTTCTATTAAAAAAAAATAATTTCTTTAGTAAATGTCAGATAAAAATCTACTTGGTAATATAAAAAAACTTCGGGAGTTAACCGGTGTTGGATTTAAAGACTGCAAATTAGCTTTAGACGAGTCTAGTGGAGATATCGAAAAGTCCATTGAATATCTAAGGAAAAAGGGAATAGCAAAAGCTACTAAAAAAATGAGTCGCACAGCTACAGAGGGACTTGTGCTTGTAAAAGAAAAAGATGGAGCTGTTGCAATTTTAGAAATTAATAGTGAAACCGACTTTGTTGCTAAAAATCGGGAATTTATAGAATTTTGTAAATCATTATCAGAAATAAATTTTTCAAATAAAGGCGATCTTGAAAAATTAAAAAATTCTAAAATGAAAAATGGTGAGGTCGTTAAAGACTCATTGGTAAATTTAATTGCAAAAATCGGTGAAAAAATTACAATTAGAAGAGCAAACTTCTTTGATAGCTCTGATGGTAATAATTTTTTTTACGTACATTCTGCAATTGAAAAAAATATCGGTAAAATAATCTCGCTAGTCAAACTTGATGGAATTGAGGTCGGAAAAAATGACAGTATAGGAAATAAAATAGCTATGCATATTGCTGCTAGCAACCCTTTAGCAATAAATAAAAATGATATAGATAAAAATATTGTTGATAAAGAGTTTGAAATTATTAAAGCAGAAATAGTCAATTCAGGTAAACCAAAAGAAATTGCAGATAAAATTGCTAACGGAAAAATAAATAAGTTTTTAAACGACAATTCTTTACTTAATCAAATATGGATAATGGACCCTGAAAAAAAAGTTTCAGAAATTTTAGAAGAAAATTCTAATACTAAAAAGTTAAAAATTTTAAATTTTATAAGATATAAAGTTGGAGAAGGTGTTTAAGTATTATGAGTAATGAATTTGATGAAAATAACTACTCAACAAAAATGAGTAAAAGTATTAATTCTTTTAGAAAAGAAATTTCTTCATTAAGAACTGGAAGGGCAAATACTAAAATGTTGGATACAATTAAAATTGATGTCTATGGACAAATTATGCCAATCGAACAATTAGCAACAGTAAGCGTTCCTGAAGCTAGGTTGATATCAATTCAAGTTTGGGATAAAGCAAATACTCCGCTAATTGAGTCATCAATACAAAAATCAGAATTGGGTATAAATCCACAAACAGATGGACAAATTATAAGGTTAAGAATACCTGATCTTACCGAGGAGAGAAGAAAAGACTTAATAAAGGTTTTAAAAAATATGGGTGAAAAAGGAAAAATTGCAATTAGAAATATTAGAAGAGAAGCAAATGAAGAACTTAAAAAAAAATTAAAGAATAAATCAATCACTGAAGATGAAAATAAAAATTTTGAAAAAAATATCCAAAAATTAACAGACTCTAATATAGATAGTATTGAAAAAATTCTAGCTGATAAGGAAAAAGAGATTGGTCAAATATGAACAAACTCAACCATATTGCGTTCATAATGGACGGAAATGGCAGATGGGGAGTAAAAAAAAAAAAATCTAGGAATTTTGGACATCTCAAAGGTGTAGAAACAGTCAAAAAAATAGTAAAAGCGTCAATTAAATTAAATGTATCGATTGTTACTTTTTATGTTTTCTCTACCGAGAATTGGAAAAGACCAAAAACAGAGATAAATTTTTTATTTAAGATAATTAAAAACTATTTTTACAAGGAAATTAAAAATTTAATTATTCAAGGAATTAAAATAAATATTCTTGGAGATATTGATAAACTTTCCGATGATATTAAAAAAGTATTAGTTGAAACAGTCAATAAAACAAAACAAAACAAAAAAATCATAGTAAATTTAGCTATTAATTACGGGTCAAAAAATGAAATAATAAAAGCTTTTAAGTTGTCGAAAAAAAATATTAGCATTAAAAACTTTGAAAAAAAACTTTATACGAGGAACATGCCATTTCCAGATATTCTTATAAGAACTGGTGGACACAAAAGATTAAGTAATTTTATGTTATGGCAATTAGCATATGCTGAGTTATTTTTTCTTAATAAATTATGGCCTGATTTTAATTCAAACGATTTAAAAAAAATTATTAATAAGTTTAGAAAAAGTAAAAGAAACTTTGGAGCAATATAATGTCAAAAAATTTTAGTAGTAGATTTTTTACTTCTATAATATTATTTTTATTAATTTATTTAATTTTTCTCTATGATTTCATTCTTATTTATAGTCTTTTGATAATTGGTGTGATTTCACTTTTAGAATTTTTCAATGCCTCTAATAAGGTATTTAAAAATAATTTAATTAAATTTTTTTGCAACGTTATTTTTTCCGTTTACACTTTTCTGTTGTGTTTTTTTTTCTTACTTTTTTGTATTTATTTCAATACGAAACTGATCATATTTATTATTTTATTTGGTTGTATTGCTTCAGATATAGGAGGTTACTTATTTGGCAAAACCTTCAAGGGTCCTAAATTAACAAAAATCAGTCCAAAAAAAACTATTTCTGGATCAATAGGATCCTTAATTCTAACTACAATAACAATATTAACTTTAACTTATTATTATAAATATGATCTAAATTTTAAAATTATTATAGTGTCACTTATTACTTCTTTATCATGTCAAAGTGGTGATATATTTTTTTCTTTTATAAAAAGAAAAGCAAAATTAAAAGATTTTGGAAATTTTCTACCTGGGCATGGAGGTATTTTAGATAGAGTGGATGGAATATTTTTTGGACTTCCTATAGGATTTATAACTTTAATTTTAATTCAATGAAGAAAACAATTTCAATACTTGGTTCAACAGGATCCGTGGGGCTTACAACATTAGAAATTATAAGAAAAAAAAAAAATTTATTTAAAATTGATTTATTATCTGCAAATCAAAATTATAAACTCATATGTAAACAAATAAAAGAATATGAACCAAAAATATTTGTAATTAATAATTTGAAAATATTTAAAAAAATAAAAAAACGTTTTGAAAAAAAAAATATAAAGATATTTAATAATTTTGATTTATTGAAATTTAAAAAAAAATCAGATGTTACTATTTCAGCAATACCAGGATTACAAGGTCTCAAGCCAACAATTTCAATGATCAAGTTAAGTAAAAAATTACTTGTAGCTAATAAGGAGTCAATTATTTGTGGATGGAACATAATAAAAAAAATAGCAGATAGAAATAAAGTAAAAATTATACCGGTAGACTCTGAACATTTTTCTATTTTAAAAATTATTGAAAATAGTGATAAGTCAGATATCAAAAAGATTTATTTAACTGCCTCAGGCGGCCCTTTTTTAAAATTTAAACCTGGTCAATTTAAAAATATTCAACCGCGAGATGCTATAAAACATCCTAAGTGGAAAATGGGAAAAAAAATTTCAATCGACTCATCTACACTAATGAATAAAATCTTAGAACTTATAGAGGCTCAAAAATTATTTAATATACCATTAAAAAAATTAGAAATTTTAATACATCCTGAATCATTGGTTCATGCAATAGTAGTTTTTAAAAATGGTCTCACGAAGTTTATCTATCACGATACTTCAATGATTATACCGATCTCCAATGGCATTTTTGATGATAAAGTTGATATAAACGATTTTTACAAAAACAAAAGTAATAGTAAGATCAATAGTTTAAATTTTTTTAAAGTAGATCAAAAAATATTTCCAATTATTAAAATTAAAAATAGACTAAATGAGTTTTATTCAACACCTATAATTATTAATGCCGCAAATGAGGTAGCAGTTGATCAATTTCTACAAAAAAAGATACCTTTTTTAAGTATAATTAAATTCATAATGAGCATTCTGAAAGATAGAAATTATAAAAAATATGCTATAAGAAAGCCTAAAAATATCGAACAAATAATAAATATTTTTAACTGGACTAAAAGCACTATTATGAACAAGGTAAAATGATTTCCTAATGATTAAAATTTTAACGATAATCTTAACAGTATTTTTAAGCATTAAATTTTCTTATGCTGAGATAGTGAATGATATAAAAATTACTGGCAATGAAAGAGTTGGAGCTGAAACTATTAAAGTATACGGTGATATAGAGATCGGAAAAGATTACCAAAAAGCAGATTTAAATAAGATAATCAAAAATCTTTATTCAACAAATTTTTTTGAAGATATACAAATTAGTATAAGAAATAACATATTATTAATATCATTAAAAGAATTTCCATTAGTTAACCAATTAATTATAGTTGGTGAGCAAAGTGGAAAATATAAGGAGCAAATTAGAAAATTGATTAAGCTTAAAGAAAAAAATTCTTTTATAAAATCATACTTATCATCCGATATTGATATTATTAAAAGACTGTATTCTTCGGCTGGATATAATAATAGTAAAATTGAAATTAAAACAAAAGAAATAGATAATCAAAACTTAGATCTTATTATTGAAATTGAAAGAGGAAATTTGACAAAAATTTCTTCAATAAGTTTCACAGGAGATAAAAAAATAAGAGACAAAAGACTTAGGGATGTAATTGCAAGTGAAGAAGATAAGTTTTATAAATTTATATCTAGAAACACAAAGTTTAGTGAAAGTTTAATAAATTTAGACTTAAGATTACTTACAAATTATTATAAATCTCTAGGATATTATGATGTTGAAATAAACTCTAATACTGCTCAAATTAACGATAAAGGAGACATCGATTTAATATATTCAATCGATGCAGGCCAAAGGTACACTATTACTAAAATAACTACCAATGCTGATAAAATTTTCGATCAACAGCTATTTTTTCCTTTGCAAAAATCTTATAAAAAATACATTGGAGATTTTTATTCACCATTCAAGATTAAGAACATGCTTGAAGATATCGATGAGTTAATTGATAATAATAATCTCCAATTTGTAGAGCATAATGTTGAGGAAGAAGTTGACGTAGCAAAGGCAGAGATACAAATAAAATTTAACATTTTTGAGTCTGAAAAGGTTGTTGTCGAGAGAGTAAACGTTGTTGGGAACAATGTAACTAATGAAAGTGTAATACGTGGAGAGCTACTCTTAGATGAAGGAGACCCATTTACAAAACTAAGGTTAGATAAGTCCATTTCCAAATTAAAAGCTAGAAGATTATTTAAGGATGTATCTGCGAAAGTAACAGATGGTTCCGAAAAAAACTTAAAGGTGGTTGAAATAAAAGTTGAGGAACAACCCACTGGTGAATTGAGTGCAGGGGCAGGTGTTGGAACTAATGGAGGTAGTTTTGCATTCAATATTACTGAAAATAATTGGTTGGGTGAGGGAAAAAAACTTAATTTCGAAGTTGAGGTAGATGAAGAGTCTTTGTCGGGAACTATTAGTTATACAAATCCAAATTATGATTTTTTAGGTAATTCAATTAATTATTACCTTGGTAGCACGAGTAATGACAAACCAGAGCAAGGATATGAAAATACAACTTTTTCAGGAGAAATAAATACAACATTTGAGCAATACAAAGATCTATTCGCTACTTTAGGTGTAGCAATGACACATGATGATTTAAGAACTACTAATGATGCTTCCTCGTCATTAAAAAAACAAAGCGGAGAGTTTTTTGAACTCTCTGGGTTATATGGATTCAAATATGATAAAAGAAACAGGGCTTTCATGCCAACATCTGGATCAGTTATCTCATTTGATCAAACAATTCCTTTTTATGCTGATAAAAGTTTTATATCAAATACTTTTAGCACAAGTGTATATAAATCATTCACTGAAAATATCGTGGGAGCAACAAAAATTTATCTTTCTGCGATAAATGGTCTAAATAATGACGATGTAAGATTAAGTAAAAGAAAAAATTTAAGCTCTAAAAGATTAAGAGGTTTTGAAAGAGGAAAAGTTGGTCCTGTAGATGGTTCTGATCACATAGGAGGAAACTATGCAGCCGCTTTAAACCTAGAGGCAAATCTACCAAATTTTTTACCAGAGGACTCAAAAACAGATGTAAGTTTATTTTTAGATTTTGGTAATGTATGGGGAGTAGATTACGATGACACTGTTAATGAAAGTAATAAAATAAGATCATCCACAGGGGTTGCAGCTAGCTGGTCATCTCCTCTTGGGCCAATGACCTTTATCCTTTCAACTAATTTAAATAAAGCCGATACTGATAAAACCCAAGGATTTACTTTTAATTTAGGAACAACGTTTTAAATATGAAGAAAATATCTTTCTTATTGATAATATTATCCATGTTATTTCAATCTTTAGTCAAAGCTGAGCCTATTCATTATATTAACTTTAAATATATACTCAATGAAAGTGAAGCTGGAAAGAAAGCTCAAAATTTTTTAAAAAAAAAATTAGAAAATGGTATTAAACAATTAAACGATAGGGAAAAGAAAATTCAAGAAGAAGAGAAAAAAATTATACAACAAAAAAAAATAATTTCCCAAGAGGAATACAAAAAAAAAGTCACAGATTTAAGAAAAAAAGTTTCTGCGCTTCAAAAGGAGAGAAAGTCAATAATAGAGTCGGTTTCTAAAGAAAGATCTAAAGCAAGAAATGAACTTCTTAAGAACCTCAATCCAATTATGAAAAATTATATGCAAGAAAAACAAATAAGAATGGTATTAGATAAAAAAAATATAATACTAGCTGATGAAAAATTAGATATTACAGAAGATATAATAAAATTACTAAACAAAAAAATAAAAAGTATAAAATTAAACTAAAAAATGTTTAATGAAATCAATATCTTTTTTTAAGAATAGAAAATATAATATTAAGAAATTATATCCTAAAATAGATTTCCAAAAAGATTTTGTTGTAGAAAGCATTAGGCCATTAGATAAAGCAGGACATCACGATATAACATTTTTAGACTCTGTCAATTACAAAAATCAAGCTCAAATTACTAAAGCTCATGTTTGCATTACTACAAAAAAACTAGAGAAATATTTACCCTCACAAATAAAAAAGATAATTGTCGATAATGTTTTATTTGAATTAGCGATTATTTTAAAAAAACTTTATCCAACAGCAGATATAGATTATCCTGATCAAACAGTTTCCAAACCTAAAAAAAAAATTTATAAGAGTGTTAAGTTTGGTAATAATGTTTTAGTTGGTAAAGGTGTAAAAATAGGTAAAAATACAATAATTGGTTCTAATACAATTATTGAACATGACGTAAAAATAGGTAAAAACTGTATAATTGGTTCAAGTTCTGTAATTAAGAATTCAATTATTGGGGATAGAATAGTGATACAAGATAATTGTAAAATAGGTCAAAAAGGCTTTGGTTTTATTCCTTTAAAGAATAAAAACTTAAAATTTCCTCATATAGGAAAAGTAATAATTTATGATGATGTTGAGATAGCTTCAGGTTGTACTATAGATCGCGGTTCTATAGATGATACCGAAATTGGAAAAAATACTTATTTAGATAATCAAGTTCACATTGCTCATAATGTTAAAATTGGAGATAACTGTATGATTGCTGGGCAGGTAGGTTTTGCCGGTAGTTCTAAAATCGGTAATAATGTCTCGATAGGTGGTCAAGCAGGAATTTCAGGTCATCTTAAGATAGGTAATAACGTAAAAATTGGTGGTGGTAGTGGAGTTGTAAAAGATATAGAAAACAACCAGATAGTTATGGGTTATCCTGCAATGCCTTTAAAAGAATTTTTAAAAAAAAAATGAATGAAAAAGAAATAGATAAAAAAAAAATTGAAAGCTTACTTCCGCATAGAGAACCTATGCTATTAATTGACAAATTAACTAAAATTGAACATCTTAAATCAGCTACTGCAATTATGCATGTAAAAAAGGATTCTTTTTATGTTCAAGGTCATTTTCCTAATCAACCTGTTATGCCAGGGGTGTTAATTGTAGAAGCATTTGGACAGGCTGCAGCAGCATTAACTGCTTATGGTATTGACCCGAAAGAATATGAAAATAAATTAGTTTACTTAATGAGCGTAGATAAAGCGAGATTCAGAAACCCGGTAATTCCTAATTGTGAATTACATTTAGAAATTGAGGCGATAAGATCTCACGGAAGAGTTTGGAAATATAAAGGCACAGCTAAAGTTGAAGGAAAAAGAATGGCTGATGCTGAGTGGTCTGCAACAATCGTGGATAGGAAATAATGATACATAAATCAAGTATAATTGATAAAAATGCTTACGTTTCTAGTAAAGCTAAAATTGGACCATTTTGTTATATTGGGTCAAATGTAAAGTTGGAAGATAATGTAGAATTAATTTCAAATGTACACATAGAGGGAAACACAACTATTGGTAAAGGCACCAAAATATTTCCATTTGCTAGTATAGGCACACAACCTCAAGATTTAAAATTCAAAGGTGAAAAAAATAGCTTAGAAATAGGTGAAAACAATTTAATCAGGGAGTATGTAACAATTAATCCTGGTACCGAAGGAGGTGGTTCAAAAACTATTGTTGGAAATAATTGTCTGTTTATGATTTCCTCACACATTGCACATGATTGTAAAATTGGAAATAACGTTATTATTGCAAACAATGTTCCATTAGGTGGGCACGTAACCATAGAAGACTCTGTTGTCATCGGAGGCAATTCAGCTGTTCAACAATTTACCAGAATCGGTAGGTTAGCAATGATTGGAGGGATGACAGGCGTTTTAAAAGACGTCATTCCTTTTGGATTATCAATTGGTAACAGAAATTATTTACAAGGTTTAAATCTGATAGGTTTAAGAAGACAAAAATACGATAATCAAAAAATTATGGGACTAGATAAAGCTTTTAAAGATATATTTGCTTCTAAAAACCTTCATGAAAATCTAAGCAGAATCAACGGTGAGTATAAAGACAATGAATTAGTAAGCGAAGTTGTCAAATTTATAGAAAAAGACAAAAAAAGACCAATTTGTTCACCAAGTAATTAAAATATTTATGATTGGGTTAATATTTGGAGAAACAGAATTTCCAAAATATATATTAAGAAAAATAAAAAAAAAAAATAAATATTTAATTATAGATTTAACAAAAAAAAAAATTTTTAGAAATGATATAAATTCTTACTCAGTGTCTATTGGTCAATTTGGTAAGATTATTTCAATACTTCACTCCAAAAACTGTAAAAAAGTTTTATTTGCAGGAAAAGTAGCTAAACCAAATTTTAAATCTATAAAATTAGATTTAAAAGGAGTTTATTATATACCAAAAATTATAAAAAGTTCGAAATTAGGAGACGCAGCAATTTTAAAACAAATTATAAATATTTTAAAAAAAGAAAAAATTCACACTGTAAGCTCAAATAGATTTACTCCTGAATTAAGTTTGCCAAAGGGAAATTATACAACTGTCAAACCAAATGCCTCTGATTTGAAAGATATTCGTTGTGGGGAAAAAGCTATTATAAAGTCAGGAAATTTTTCATTTGTTCAGGGCGCTATTTGTAGAAATAATAAGATTGTAGCATTAGAGGGAAGTGGAGGAACACAAAAAATGATTAAAAAAGTTAAAAAAACAACTAAATTTCCTAATGGAGTACTAATAAAATTCCCAAAAAAAAGACAAGACTTGAGGGTCGATCTTCCAACCGTAGGATTAGAAACTTTGAAACAATGTAAAATGGCAGGACTAAAAGGA
>MDSW01096158.1_pt1 | contig 26934 bp, 15 predicted proteins | sample 811171 | NCBI WGS metagenome assembly MDSW01 (sample SAMN05326641, study PRJNA326480) | marine metagenome | isolation source: seawater | place: Atlantic Ocean: North West | collected 2012 | reverse complement strand
ATATTTCTGAGGAGATGTCTCCCGGAGAGTTACGCAGAGTGATGCTAAATGTTACTCCGCCATTAGACGCGGTGCATAGCCTAACAGTGGATCTTGTACTGAGAATAAGAGATGCTGACGGTTCAGGCCTTACTGAAATCTCAATACCTGCAAGAGTGGAGGCTAGCAGATCATATTCGGTTGAAAGCATGGAAACTTGGCAAGTGATGCCAGGGGGCGGCGGTTATCCTCTCGCTTGGATTGAAAATACAGGCAATGCGGCCTCATCGATCAATTTGACCGTGATTGGTCTCCCAGAAGGATGGACTGCTGAAGGCCCGTCATCAGTTACCGTTGCTGCAGGGGAGCTTCGTGGGTTACCAATCTCGCTCACGCCCTCTTCAGATTGGGACGGGGGGTCATTTGTTGTGAGGGTGGGCACAAACAACGAAGATAATTCACAAGATGAGATGATGTTAGAGGTTGTTTCTTCTAACTCATCGTGGTCTAGAACACCTGTATTCAGCCTGACGATGGGCGGTTCTGCATTGCTTGAGATATATGGAACTGGACCGACATCAAATGTAGTCGACGTTGGTAGTGGAAGTGCATTGCAATGGGACCCCATGGGATTCTGGGTGTTGTCAGACAGTGTCGGCGGCATGGGTAGCGTTTTGGTTGATGGTTCTGATTCAATTCCCTACAGAGTTCAACTGGTCCAGATAACCCCGCGTGCGATAACATGCAGCTTGGGTGGTTTCTATGGCTCGCTTGATGCGGGGTGCTTAATCGGTCCGGGCGAGGACGCCCTGTCCCTCCAGGGGATGTTAATTGACGACGAGGGGACGATTGTGGATGATCTGAACGTCTTCCTGCAGGCTGATGAATCTGGATACCTGAATCTGAGTCACGACTCGTGGAGTCCGGAACCAGGCATGAAGGCAGTATCTGTCAGGATATATGACGAATATGGGAGATTGCTTATGGTCAAGCATGCTGATATCTCGGTCAGATATTCTGATTACTGGAATCTTGCAATTATAGGGTTGGAGCTTGATCCTCCCGCCTATGACCCGGATAGTGACACTCAGAGGATTCGCGTACTAATCTCAAGAGAGGGGCTTCAATCCTACGACGGGCTAGACTGCAGAGTCGTCCTTCAAGCACCGGGCGTGGAGGATAGGGTGCATATCGTCGATGTTGCAGGCACCTATGCGCCCGAACCCCTCATCGAAAGGCCTGGGTCGCTGGATGATGGGATCGAGGTTAGTGTGAGGCTCTCGTGTTCATTCCCTTGGGACGGAGACTCGGATTCTTCAGATGATGTCTCTAGAGTCATCCTCGCTGGTGCAGCGGGGTCAAGTACCCGATCGGAAGATTTCAGAACGGGTGCCATAGCAGCCATCCTCGTCATTGTTCTCGGTGGCGTGATTATCGCAAGCAGACGTTCGAGGGCTCAGCAAAGAGATCTTGAGGAAATGGCAAAGAGGATACTGGAGGAAAGAGCCGCGCGCAGAAAACCTGCAAAGGAGGTCGGCGCCCCCGTACCGTCAAGAATCGCAAAAGTGGCTGAAGAAATTGCGCCGCCCAGTCCGGGAGGGGCCGTGGAACATGAAGTGGGCGAAGTGTCTAAGGACGTCAAGCCGGAGGAAGATAACCTTGATGAATTTGAAAGACGTCTTAATCGACTAGGCCGATGAGGGATCTTCAATGAGCAAGTACATACCGATATCAGGATTCCATACTCTCGATCCGATTCGTAATGATCCCGAGGAGGTCATCGATGCTATTCTCGCATCCATGGCGGGCGATCATAGGAGTCTCAAGGAGATAGCCCCGGATGTGTCTGAGATAGCGAACCTGGCTGAAGGAGTTCCGTCTCACGTGGATAAGGCTACTCTTCTCTTCCTCTCATGTGTTGATTGGAAAGCAATCCAAGGCTCTGCCGCTGAGTCAATGGACGGTGGCAAGGGCTCCAAGGAAAAGTTAGGAAGATGGCCTACCGAAGATGGCAATGCGATAGCATACCTAATCGAGTATAGCACTTCCAAAAACAACACGCTGCATGAGTTACTTGCAAAGCTCACATTGGGCCTGAATCCCGAGTTTCTTGGCGAGGAAGGTTTCGATAGAGGTAAAATGGGCCTGGAGCTGTTGGGTTGGGTGACTGCTGGTGAAGTGAAAGAGCTTCGAAGAGAGATAACGCGTGGATTGTGGTCCGTCAAAGCTGATGAGCAGTTTGACGGAGGCGTCCAAGATGGTTTTAGGCACCTATCAGTCATACTCAATGGAGCAGAAAAACGAGGTCTTGGCCTCTTAATGAGGCGTCATTCCTAGAATGTCTGGCCGGTTAAACGCTCATACATTGACGCGTACAAAAATGCGGTTTCGTCGATGACTGACTGCGGCAAGGGGGGAATTGGCGGTTCATTCGATTCTGAATCCCGTGCTACTTTCAACTCAGCATGATGTCCGGTTGATATGTAGTGTTGACGAACTGCTTCTTTCGAGAGTTGGACGATTCTGCCCTCCTCGAAGGCTTCTAAATCCCACCATCTGTCTTCATCTAAAGTTCCGAATGAGTCGACAAGAACTGGAACTCTCCCTGGGCCTAAAGCGAACTCTTTCTTACCATCAACATGGATTAGACCTCTCTTTCCAACCTCATCTTGGATTAGATTATCAATCTCAAGAACAATTCCAAGAATGTCATCTAATTCTTCTGGACGTAGGTTGGATATCTCCAATGCCTCTTCCCTCTCCAAATTTCGATCGAATGCCTCGAACTTAGTGGATACCTCGAGGAAGGGTTCAGGGAGCTTTACTCCCTCATGTACTTGTGAAGAGTTTTGGAAGCCCAATTGCTCGGGGGTTAAATCTCCTCGCTTAAATCTCCTCCATGCTGTGCCTGCTAGGTAATGGCGGCAGATTACTTCCAGTGGTACGAAGACGTTTTCTCTACTCCTGTCAATTGCGCCTGGCTCCCTAACTACATCGAATCGTCTCGCAATTAGCCTATCAGGAGCATTCATCTCAACCACATGGGTATCGCATATGCCTCTCTCATTCACCAAATCAAACCAATGACACGAGGTCCTGTTAAGCGACTCTCCTTTTCTCGGAATTAGACTTGGTATAATCTGGTCAAATACTGAAATCTGATCAGTGTATCGAAACTCGATTAGATCTGGGTCATCTGTCGACCAAACTTGCTTTACCTTTCCATGATACAACATCTCTGACATGAACGGTGGCCCCCGTGGGAGGCGAATGAACATTACCAGTATCTCGTAACGCCGATACGGCCGGATGTAGATTATTTCTCAATCAGATGAGTCCTTGGGCTTCCATTGCCTCTGCGACTTTGAGGAAGCCGGCAATGTTTGCTCCAGCAACATAATTGCCTTCCATGCCGTACTTTGCCGCTGTGTCTGCAGCATTTCGATGGATATTGACCATAATCTCCTCAAGTCTGCGATCTACTTCTTCCCTAGTCCAGTTCAACCTTAGGCTATTCTGACTCATCTCGAGGCCGGAAGTGGCTACTCCTCCTGCATTGGAAGCCTTTCCAGGTGCGAATAATAGGCCATTCTCATGGAAGCACTCGACAGCCTCGGGCGTACAGGGCATGTTGGCGCCTTCCGCTACTGCAATGCAACCATTATCGACAAGCATCTTGGCTTCTTCTCCATTGATCTCATTCTGAGTAGCGCACGGTAGCGCGATATCTGCATCGGTCCCCCAGAGGCCGTTTAGATTGGGCTCTGGCTTCGATTCTGTATAATCGCAACCAAAATGTTCTGCATACTCCTTAATTCGACCTCTTCTTACGTTCTTGAGATCCATGACCCATGCAAGCTTCTCCCTATCTATCCCATTGGAGTCGTGTATGAATCCTGAGCTGTCAGAAAGTGTGACTGGCTTTCCACCTAAATCTAGAACCTTCTCAACTGCGAACTGCGCGACATTTCCTGAACCAGATATTGCAACCTTTGCACCTTCGAAGGACATGTCTCGTGTTGCGAGCATCTCTCTTGCAAAGTATACTGTGCCATACCCTGTCGCTTCGGGACGTATCAAGGAGCCTCCGTATGACAAGCCCTTGCCGGTAAATACGCCAGTAAACTCATTAGCCAATTTTCGATACATTCCGAATAGGAATCCGATTTCTCTTCCCCCGACGCCTATGTCTCCTGCTGGGACGTCGAGATTCGCGCCGATATGCCTCCAAAGTTCCATCATGAAAGATTGGCAGAATCTCCTTACTTCACTGTCTGACCTTCCTTTTGGATTGAAGTCTGAGCCGCCTTTACCGCCACCCATTGGTAAACCTGTCAAGCTATTCTTGAATACCTGCTCGAATGCAAGAAACTTGAGTATGGATTGATTCACGCTTGGATGGAATCTAAGACCGCCCTTGTATGGCCCTATAGCGCCATTCATCTGTATTCTGAAACCCCTGTTAACATGCAAATTTCCTTCATCATCATACCAAGGTACTCTGAACTGAATTATCCTCTCAGGCTCAACAATCGACTTGACCACTGGGAGATAGTCGGGGTGTGCATCGATTACTGGCCCGAGGCTGTCGAGCACCTCCTCAACAGCCTGATGGAATTCAGGTTGGTCCGGATCTCTTGCGATTACGTCGTCGTAAACTTCCTTCATTTTCGAATGCATGTTCAAACACCTGCTGTTCAGTGGTTCCTGAATTTGGGACCTACGCTGTCGCGGACTCAAACACCCCTTTTGAATAGTGCTCAAGAATAGTGCATGAAAGTTCACGACATCAAATGTAAATCAACTAATTCGGAAACTCTGGATTCATGTCCAGGGATGGTCATGACGTAGGCCGCCGCTTGGCTGACCTGCCGGCGCTTCAGAGCATCCGCTATAGGAGTGTGATCTTTCAACCACCTGGTTCGACCATCGTCCCCTAAAACACGTATATCCACTTGGCTCATTCTCGGCTCAGACAAGAGGAGTTTCACGCTCGGTACGTCTATTGCGACATATCCCGGTTCCAATCCTGCCCTTGAGGCCATATCATCTTCGATAGATCGGCGGTGATCTGTATCTGTTGCTATCTTCACCAAGCTGTTTATTTGCTCGTTACTCAAATCATCCCGCCTGTATGTCGACGCTACCTTGAACAATCTGCGATACTTGAGTCTGGTCAGGATGTCTCTCGCGTAGCCTCCTGCTGCATCGAGATCTGCCCATATCTCTGAGTCAACCTTCCTTTGCATCTCTTCTGCTCCAGGGAGTGAATCTTCACTGCGCTCGACTGCTCTTGAGAGCATTACCTCCGTGACCCTAGTCACTCTGTGGAAGTAGACTGCACTATACATCAGACCACGGGCCATCAGCATCCCCTCTAATGCAGCTAATCCACCTTCATCGACTGCGACATTTCCCCCACTTCTTCTCAATGACCTAATCAGCCGCCTATGGTCTATCGATCCATGTCGAACTCCTGTAAAATGGGCATCTCTGAGTAGGTAATCGATCTGATCACAATCTACAGGCCCATGAACCATATTCGCAAGAGTGACATCCTCGGAAACAAATTCAGAGCTACCCTCGTTCCAATCGAAGAGGCTTCTTTCAGTACCTGATGCGTCGGGCCCCCTGATTAAACTGGAGACTTCCTTGGGATTCATGTCATGACGCTCGAGAATTTCGGGTATAGATGGTCGAGGGGTCACCGAAGGTCTTTCCGAAGTCGTGACAACATCGTACGATCCTGTGATTATTCCTTCTGTAATGCTCATGTGGTCTTTCCCGCCTCTGCTATGCAGGATATGCTCTAGCGTGTGCGAGTAAGGTCCATGGCCAACGTCATGTAGCATGCCGGCAACTTGAACGACTTCTTTCTCATGCTCATCCAAACCTATTGATTCAGACATCATTCCACCCACATGGGAAACGCCTAGAGAATGCTCGAAACGAGTATGGTGTGCTCCTGGAAATACAAGATGGGCAAGGCCAAGTTGCTTGATGTGGCTGAGTTTGTTTACCTCTGGAGTAGCAAGAAGTTCTTCCCTCACGCCGCCTATGGAAAAATCGCCATGTATGGCATCATTGATCACCTTCACATGACGTCGTACAATGTCTGACACTTCAATCCAGTCATTAAACAGCCCACATATTGTTTTACATTTGTATTACAATTGTGATACATTGATATACCGGCCGTGGTTCTGACGGGGCACGATTAACATGCCCGCTCCGACTGCTCTCATCTCAATCAGGCTCTCAGAAGAGCAGATTATGAGTCTTGACCAGAGGGTTGGAACGGATGGTTTCAGAAACAGGTCGGATGTTGTTCGTGAATCGGTTCGCCGATTTCTCGCTACGACAGACATCTCCTCGCACACAGTTGAGCTAAAGATGGGGGCAGATTTGTCCAGAACTCTAAATCGATTCTGTGCACTTAGGGGGGAAGATTTTGCAAGTGTCCTGCAATCAGGGGCCAGATTATACATGCAGAAGGAGATTGAAGCGTCTAACGATCTCGACAGGGCTATTGAAGCCCGTCTCGAAGACGTCACAAGTCACCAGGATGATGATTCACTAACACCATGAGGTGGAGACAATGAGTGGGGATGGGATGCACTCGGATGTCGTGGAGGGGCGTGTAAATCGCCCCTCCACACCCACAAATTGTATGGACAACATTGTTCGGCGTTCTCTTGATGATTCTGTACGGGCGAAGTCCGATTCCGGACCATGGCGCTCCGTTGATATGAGCAAATACTGTTGATGGGGCATCCTGTTCCAAGGCCAATCTTCTTGGTCGGCCGAATAAGCACATCAGAATGTGAAGGGAACTTCCTCTGCTCCTTGGATGCAATATTTTGCCCATGAAGAGGCTCGTGATCAACAAAGAGAGTTCATGGAGACTTCCGCAAAAACCCTTCTCGAAGGCCATACAATAATTGCGGAGGCGCCAACGGGGCTTGGGAAAACAGCGGCTGTTATTGCTGCTTCAGTCTATGCCTCTAGGCACTCGGAAAGTGTTTCAAAGATTCTTTTTCTCACAGGGAGACAGAGTCAGCACAGAATTGTAGTTGACACAATCCTTGGCCTGAATAGCCGGCTTCCATCTGAAGTGCCTAAAGTCTCAGTTGTGGATTTAATTGGTCGAGAATCGATGTGTGGGAAGTTGGATGTGCAGAGGCAATGCTATTGCGAGGAGGATGCATCCTCTCAAGCCATAGGCTCCAGAAGATCAAGGCTAAGACAATGGATTAGGGATCAGCCGAGACATGTTGAAGATACGATACAAAGAGGACGTGCGGAAGGCACTTGCCCGTATCACTGCTCAATTGAAGCTGCTAGGGATGCTGAAATCATAGTGATGGACTATAATCATGTCTTTGTGGAGTCTGTAAGTCGCTCTTCACTATCATCAATGTCTGTAGATCTGGATTCATCGATACTGATCGTAGATGAGGCGCATAATCTACCAGACAGGATAAGGATGGGGTTGGAACTCAGACTTACAAAGAAGATGGTGAATGCTGCCAGATTCGAAATGGAGGAGCACGAGGAGGCATCAGAACGTGATGGTGCATCTGATGACGAGCTCGTGAAGATAGGGTCCTCAATCGCGTCGATGAGAAGGCTAGGGGGCGAGATTGAGAGATGGATGTCGGCTGGGATGAAGAGGCTTGAAGAGAATGAAGAAAAGGATATGCTCGTAAGTTCATCAGAACTCCTCCAAGTTTTCCGCTCTTCACTTTCATCGTCTCTAGAGGGTGATGGATGGGAAAAGGGGATGTCTAGACTGATGAAGATTCTAGCCGAGGTGCGTGTCGAACAAAGTGATGATGAAGAGGATTCCGAGACATCTTGTAGCAGACTTTTCTCATTTCTTGATATCTTATCCAGATTTGAGTCTTCAGAAGCTATGGCCTTGGTTTTCGATCTTCTAGCAGACGAAGGACGAGTTACAAGTTGCCTTCTGGACCCGTCAGTAGTTTCGTCTGATTTGATATCTGGCTGCGCGGGTTCGATATTGATGTCAGGAACATTGTATCCCACCTCCATGTATGCTGATACTCTAGGAATAAATCGTGATTCTTCTATCGAGATGGCTTACTCATCCCCCTTTTCCCCGGACAGGCGGCCAGCGATTATCGCCTCCGATGTGACCACTCGATATGCAGAACGTGGAGAGGCGAATACAAAGAAAATTCGAGATCATATTAGATCGGTTCTCGATTCTACGCCTGGGAACGTTGCAGTATTCACAACTAGCTATGGGATCTTGAACGATATCCTAGAAGATAGGAGTTGGGTAAACAGATCATTCAGAATAAAGGAAGAAGATCCAGAAATGAGGAAGAGCGATGTTTCCAAGATACTCAAGAGTCTAGAGGGCGGAAATAGTAAGAACGTACTTTTCGGAGTTATGGGCGGTCGTTTTTCAGAGGGTGTTGACTATTCTGGAGGCGTGCTTTCCGCGGCAATCTGTGTTGGTTTGCCTTTGCCGCCCCCTTCATCACGACAGAGCGCTACCTTGGAGTATATGTCCCAAAGATTTGGACGCGAGAGAGGATGGAGATATGCAGCAGGGCAGCCGGCTGTGAATTCGGTGCTTCAAGCAATGGGACGGCCAATAAGGAAGGAAGAAGATCGCGCTATTCTTGTTATGCTCGAGAAGCGTTTCGGCGATAGGACGTACTCCAGACTCCTCCCAGACAGCCTAGTTACCATTCCATGTACCGATTCGGATATGACTGGACGATTATCAAAGAGGTTTTTCACAAGATATCCGTAACACTAGGTTCATGTCACCCCCTTCTGTGCTCACCTCATGGAGTGGTTGGCCATCGATACTAATGTGGATTACGAATCCGACCTAGAGAATGGCCTATCTGGGAAAGGTTTGGAAGTTACCGCAGAAGAATGCCACAGATCATTCATGGCACAATCTGCGCTGCGAGAAGCCAGGTGGTATCACGAAAATTCAATTCCTCTCACGATTGATTCTATGCCTCGAGAGAATGATGGTGCTCGTTTGATAGAGGGGAAGGGGCTTTCCCTCGATCTAGATGGAATCGGATCAATAGAAGTGCTGCATAGAAAATCGGATACAGGAATAGAGATTCTCGTTAAAGGCGAGGGGGAACATCTTGCATTGATGCGGCATCACGACGCATCTGTCTTAACGGCTGCCATATTGAGCAGAGGGAAACTGGGCCTTTCATTCGAATGATTGGTCAGACTTCTTCCTCGGTGAGTTCCGCACTTCTCCCGGGTACGTCTCTCAACTCATCTATTGCCCTTAGTACATCAGCCAACGCCGCCTTGGCACGGCTACGTTCAGAGTCGCCGAGTTCGTGAGAGGAGTATCTTGCTTCCTCGAACACGCGATCAAGTGAAACCAAAGCTTCCTCGCGTATGGGGAGCGCTCGACGGACGGCTGCCTCGAATTCCCTCACTGTTTCGAAGTCTCTCCTGAGGAATCCTCTCTTTTGGAGAACTGAGACTAAGCTCTGATAGCAATTGAAGATGGCCTCTCTAATTTCGTCACCGGCTGCAAGGAGTTCTGCAGCATATCCGAAAATATTAGAGAATTCTTTCAGTTTCTTCGATCTTCTTCTCCTGACCAAGACCATTCCAACTAGCAATAGCAGTGCAGATGTTGCTACGATAGCTATGGTCTGTTCTGTGAATAAAGGCACATCCTCGACAAAGTAAGTGACGTTGAGTCCGCCATGGGCGACTGTGAGCCAAATCCTGTCTTGTGGGTCAATGATTTCGGAGTCCGTCGAGAACTCGATGCTCAGATCGCCCCAGATGTTCTCTTCTGAGAATGCCGGGACCGGATCTTCTGTTGTGAACGAATAATCAGCAACCCCGTCGATGTCTGTTGATTTTGTAACAGAGAATAGAGTGCTGTTACTGTTCGCCAGCATAGCCGTTATTGCAACTCCTTCCACAGGGGCCCCGGTGTCCTGCGCCGTGACTATCGTACGCCCTTCGATTAACCTGTTACCGTCGACAATTATGAATGAAGATGGATCAAACTGGAATGTGACTTGGACGCGCATGAGTATGGTGTGATTCGAGCTCCCCTCGTTGAGGTATGAAGAGACAGGAGGAGCGACCTCTATTGTCATCTCGAGATAGCCTGCGCGATAGTAATCAAGAGCAGGTGCTTCAATCACAAAATGGCCCGTGGATTCGTCCCATGAAATTGTGGAGGGCCGTGGTTGCCCCTCCCATCCGAGAGTGACGTCAACATTACTCACTATCTCCGAGGACCCACCGACCTCGAGCACTCTTCCCTCGATCCTTATCGGATTATTCGGGTCGCTTCTAATCACGCTTGCGTCCGACCATATGATTTGTACATCTACATCAGCACGGGTTAGCACGGTCGTATTAGACGTGGTAGGCAAGTACAACTCTTCGCCGTCGAACGATACTGATAGATCGTGTCCACCCCTTGGGAGGGAAGATTCGACGGGTATATCGAATGAGAATATGCCGCTTGCACCCACGGTGGTGGATAGGATTTGTTCCCCATCAAGGGAGACATGAACTATTCGACCTTCGAGTCCTGGGGCTCCGAGAGTATCGTCATCATACAATCTTCCGACGAGTTCCCATGTTCCGCCGCGGGTCACCGAGGGCTGTTCAATCTGAAGCGATATCGCAGTATGGTACGCGATCGAAAGTGTTTGTTCGACACTAGAGGATCGGTAGTATCCCTGCTGAGGGGCCACTGCGACGATAGAATGGTTCCCGACCGTCAGTGCTTCAGGGATATTCCAAAGAATCTCCCATGAGCCATTTTCATCCGACAGAGTTACTCCGATGAATACGTCATCTACCATTATTTCGATGGTATGATTCTCCAAGAATCCGCTTGGTAGATTGTCTTTAATGGACCCTCTTATCGATATCTGATCTCCCACCGCAGCAGCGGGGAGTATGTCCATCGAGATGGTCGTGGGAGCGTACACGGTGAAAACTGTGCTACCATCAGATGGAAGGACGAAGACCTCTCCAAGGAAGGCTGCACGGACAACTCTTGGACCGAGCGGCATGTCAGATGGAATTGGAAGATAGACTGAGAAGTTGCCTTCCTGGTCAGCGACGGCATCTGTCACGAAATTGCCTTCGATGGAAATGGAGACGGTTCTGCCGGGGAGTACCCTGCCTATGCCATCAGTGATACGTCCTTCGATTAAGAGCAGGTCGTTTCTATCTACAGATGACGGAGGGGTGACGATAATGACCTGTGATGTTTGTGTGGCATTATACTCCGAAGTATCTGTAGATGGGAGATAAAATTCAGGGTTGAGTGAGTCTCCTTGGCCCATGGGGTCGACCCAAGTGAATCCTCCAAGGAAGTTTACTGTGGCGTTATGGGACCCATAATCAACGTCCAGGGGCATGGGGACAGTGATCGACCATGCGCCAGTAGTTGCATTGGTCAAGACTGTGAATTCGGGACCCATGTCTATTCCGTCGATTGAGAGGCGTACTAGCCCGGAAGAAGGAACGGCCGATTCCATAAGCGGCATGCCATGCTCATCAAGGAGGGTTCCTTCGAGAGTAATGGTTTCTCCAGCTATTCCTGTCCCGGATACAGATGTTATGGCGAGGACTGTTGGAGCCAGTATTACGACGCGGGTGGCATCAGCACTACTTGCCAGGCCGGTTGTACCCGCAAGTCCGCCAAAGGTGGCAGAGACGTCCATGAATCCCACAACGCGGTTTTCGTCAACGGTGAATGAGTAGCTAGCTATGCCATTTTCGTTGGTTGATGATGTTCCATTGAAGACCCCATCTACGAAGAAGGAAATCGACGACTGAGGAACGGGCGTCCCCGTGTTATCGACCAGAGACACATTCACGGTGATATCGTCTCCTCGAATGGTCCTCTCATCGGGATCCAAATCCGAGGGTACGATGATGAATGTTGCAGTGAATCCCCTGCTATCGAAAGTTGCGGAGCCACTGCTTTCCGTGAAATATGAGACTGCTGGCAGGTATGTGGCCTCCACCAGATGAGTTCCGCGGGGGATGTCGGCATCCAGTGCCATCCTGACTGTCCACGACCCGTTGGAGTCCACTGCGAATGAGTTCAACGTAAATCCATCATCAGAGCCATCGAGTTGGAAGTTCAGACTGAATGAAAGTAGGTTGCCTGAACGGTCTGTGATGGTTGAGCCATTGCCGCTTAGTAGCGATCCGGTTATTTCGAAGGAGCCGCCTGCAGTTGGATTAGAGGTTATTGGGTCAACTATCAGCTGCGTATCCGACCTGACAGTCACCTTGAATGTGGAAGCGGATGTCGCAAGCAGAGTAGTTGTGCCGTTGAAAAGGAACTCTATCTCAACCAAGCCCAGGGGATGATCGGCCGGCACCGTGAACTCGAAAGTGACTGATCCATTCGCTTCAGTTGACTGTGAATTCATCCAGGTGTGGTGGAATCTAGCCACGACATCGGCCTCTTCGATAGGAAGGTCGTCATTGGATTCCTCGACGAGCATGGCGGAGAAGGATATGGTGCTGCCACGATCAACGACAGTGGCTAGGCCGGGTTGTATCTGTGTGAATTCTGTGACTCCTACCACCAGTATGTCATCCGTACCTGTCGATGTAAGATAAAACGGAGTAGATCCATTGATGACGCTGACTGCAATTGTTTTGTTGCCGCTTTCAATACCATCCGATTGCGGATCTGTTGGGACAATTATTGTGAACGACCCGTTTGGAGAAGTTAGAATAGAGGGTACCAGAGTCTCGCTGTCATCGTTCAGGAACCTTACCTGGAGTGCCATAGGGCCACTTACCGAGCGGTTGTCATCTACAGCGTCTATGACTCTCCCGGATATCGAGAAGCTTTGTCCCGCTACAACTGATGGGGGGGCTGAATCAATCACTATGCCACTTGCAACTATGACAACCGCTTCAGTGGTGGTTTGATTTCCTGTTCTTCTTGTGGCTCCCTCTAGTTCTATCGGATCACTCAGGTCGTCATCCACGATAAATGTCAGATTCATTATTCCCGGGGGGATGTTTGAAGGCATCGTGGAATTAAGTAATGCTGATCCTTCAGAGGAAGTTGCTTGTGTGATCAGAAGAGTCTCGTTAGCGCCGCCTAGGTCAAGCCACAGAGAGACGTCCACGTCGCTTAGAAGGCTCAAATCGGCTACATCAGACACTGTTGCCGTAACTTCGAATGTGGTTCCGGCTACCACCTCAACCTGCTCCGGACTAGCGGATACCACATATTCCGTCTCTATACCCATTGAACCGAACAGGCTACCGTCGAATGGCAGCACGTAATATGGGCCCTTGTCATCTGGACCTTGGGCGAATAAAAATTCGATTTGAATGTCATAAACAGATGAAGGCAAATTGATGGGGGTCGTGAATGAGACAGAGAAATTTCCACTGAGGGGGTCTATCCAACCTTCGGAGAGGAGGACCCATGCCGCGTCGGAGCCATCGGGCAGAGTGTCTTCCAATGGAACAGATATGTCGATGGATATCGAAGTGTTGTTACCAAGTACGGGCGTGGCGAGTAGCGAGTCGGAAAGGGACCCGTTAATCCAGCCTCCCGTATTTCTGTGGTACCAGTCCCGATCCAATGTCCATGTTGCCTGTACCTCCGCCTGTAAGCGATGGTAGTTTAACTCAACAAGAGGCTTGAGGTACTGGGATCCTGTGTAGTTTAGCTGCCATGAGTAATCTCCAGCACTGACATTGACGTTATCCCCGGGAGTCCATACAACTTGTATCTGGGACTCAGTTGATCCTTCTTGGGACCATTCGTTCGCCCCGTCGTAATCCATGGTGAAATTTCCAGGGTACTCCTGCAGAGGGGTGTTGGTGTGGTCGGTGAGCTGAACTGAAACGGTGGCCTCAACGCCTCTCAGAGATGGTTCGAGGGCGTACTCCAATTTCAGATATCCCAATATCCCGAATTCATCTTCAAATATTTCAAAGTCAGATGCGAACAACCCATCTGCCTGGTACCTGAATCTTACATCGATCAGTCCAGACGGAATGGGTATCTCGTTTTCAGAGAAGTTCCACGTAATCTGGAAAGATCCTGCCTGGCCCGACCATGTGGAGTTGTTGAGGTACCATGACGTAATAGGAGTAAAGTCTCCAGATGAAGAGGCTGAGCGTATGTCCATAAACAGGGTCCCGTTCATAGGTTCTGGCGTCGACCCCCTACTCAATGCAGTGCCGTTTATCGAAACATCCTCATTGATGCCGAGAAGGCTGGAATTAGAGCCCTGGCCTTCTAGCGAAATCAAGAGGTCTGGGGCCAGTGTCACGTTCATCTGGAAATTAACGCCAAGAGGCCTGACATGTGCTGGTGTGGATGACAAGTCCGATCCATCCTCTCTCCATCCTGCGAACCATAATCTGGCATCAATTGGGCCCAATGGTTCATTCTCATCAACAGTAACGGGGAATTGAAAGAAGCCTCTGCTGGATACATTGGCGGAAATATTCACTGCCCCATTTACAGAGGTAGTATACTCGAGGAAGACAATGAACGCAGAGGAGCCTGTTAGCTCGTCATCGAACTCGCTCGGATCGGTCAAAACTTGATTCTCCCAACCGAATATGCCCTCTAAATCTGTTGTGACTCCTGCTCCAACCGGAGGTAATTCAGCAGGTTCTGGACTTGAAATCTGCATTGTCGGATCGTCTGTGAGATTAAGCTCCCATGTCGAAGAGGCGTCTTCAGCCAAACCATCCGAGGTCGTCATAACGAGATACGGGACACTGCCGGACCCAAGTACCTCTATGGCGAATGAGGCCAGTCCTGGACGAGGGTAATCAATCATAGAAGATGTTGAGTTCAATCTGAACCATCCTGTATCATTGGTGATAGTGAATGAAAATGCATTCAAAGCGGAGTCCAACGGCGGCTCCAAGATTATGCTCTGAGGGATTATATGAGCTCTCAACGGGACATTTGAAGCTGAAGATCCGTTCTCTGTGAATATGATTCGACCTTCGAAGAATAACTCCTGTTGACCATTCCTGTCATGGTTTCCAATGGTCCTAGAAACATCAACTATCGAAATTGGCGGCGGTGGCGGACATGCCTTGAATGGCTGCCACCCAAGGTCGATTCCCCCTAGATTCTCATTCGTCTGAAGATGTGCCTCCACCCATGATGTAAGATGTCTGCCGTAAAACGAAAATGATGTGTTATCGAGATTCTGTGAGCCATCACTTAGCCCCATTACTTTCCTCGAAGGTATTCCAGCAGTACGTAACATGAGTGCGAAAGTACTGGAATATTCGTCACATGTTCCGATTCTTGCATCTTCCAATATCCATCTCGATATATCAGTTGGGCCGCCTATCTGAGATGAGGCATTCTTGAATCCGGATCCTGAAGAGCTCCAGTTGAATTGTATTGTTTCATTCCCATTGACAATGAAGTCGGCTATCGCTTCGATTTTCTCCCATGCTGAGAAAGCGCCTGATGACGAGATGATCTGATTGGTAATCTGAGCAGTTCTATTGGTATCGTCATTTACAGGGTAGTCGAGTCCGAACGAGCTTGATGCAAACGCGATGGATTCCTGCTTGTATGTGTTCGTAACATTGTAGTCTGGGCTGCTTATCGAGAGTGCCGTTACAAACGCATCCTCGACTATGATGTCTCGAGTCGTATTGGTGACGTTCATAGTTGCCTCTGGCTCCATTACGGTGCTGATAGTCTGCACGTTGTATGGCAAGACCAGATGGCCCCCAGGGGCGCCTAATCCCTGAAATTGGTATGCTAAATCCCATGACGGAGACGTCCCGCCCGATAGGGAGACATCAGCTAGGCCTTGAGATATTTCTTGCTCTAACGAGATTTGTGTGAGGCCGTAGAGCGTCTGGTTTAGGCCCCACGAGCCATTCAGATACTCATCGAAAGTATACCACCGATAGAACGGCGTGATTGACATGTTAGCTGAAGCATCAGTATTTGTGGCTACGAGCAACAGTGTGTCCGGAGATATGGAGGAAGACGCGTTAAGGGGGTCCAAGCCAAGTGCTATCTCCTCTCCATCGGGTATCCCGTCGCCGTCAGTATCAGGGTCTAAAGGATCAGTGCCATCCTGCTCTTCATTGAGGTCGGGGATGCCGTCTCCATCGGTATCTAGAGGATTCATATCGTCGGAAGGATTGTTTTGGGGGTTCGTGCCATCGAAATATTCCTGTAAGTCGCTGACACCTCCTTCATCGGTATCAGAGACATTCCACAGCGTGACCCAGCCATCGATTGATCCGTTAGTCAAATCTGCACTCGCGTATGTCAAATCGCACCCGGTTGTGTTCTCGAAGTAATCATTGAGGCCATCCGAGTCGGAGTCCAGTCTGTTTGAGCAGGGTTCCCCCGGTATTGTGGCATCTATCCAGACTTCCGTCCAGTCGTCTACCCCGTCGCCGTCAGTATCAATCAGATTCGGGTCCGATATGTGGCCGTACGTAGAGAGTAACTCTTCCCAATCTGCGAGCCCATCGCCATCTGTATCCGCATAGTCATCGTCGCACCAAGGGTCATTGACTGCTCCCGCGGTATTGTTCCAGCACCAAGACCCATTATGGACATTGATCCAAACGGTATTATCCGGAGGCATCGGATTGACTTGATCTAAATCATTGCCGATACTTCTACCCCATGTGAATGGAACTCTTGTTCCATCATCGAGGATATAGTCGGCTAACATACCGTTTGGAGTCCTCCAATTGGGCCCATCAGGGACGCCTTCGGTCGAATTCAATGATATCTGAGCAGCCACTGGATCCCAACTTACGACTGTTCGATTGACTACTGCGGTGCTTATGCATGGATCCGTGCCATGCATTTCTCCCTCAATACCGTCATCTACGCCTCCGAAATCAGTATCTGCCACATCCCACTGGGTACATGTGATATTTTCCATATAGTTTGGAATGCCATCTTCGTCCTCATCCCCATCGTCCTCAATCCTTGTAGGGTCAGTCTCGCCCGGATCGACATCTCCATCGAGATTCAGGTCTTCGAAGCCGTCATCAAATGGGTCGCCGTCAGTATTGTTGTTGCGTGGATCTGATCCCAACGGAGGGTCCCCATAACTCCCATTCACCTCTATACCGTCCAATATGCCGTCGCCATCCGTGTCCACGGCAGTCGGATCGGTAAGCAGAGTCAGTGCCTCCCTGGAATCGTTCAGGCCGTCACCATCAGTATCATTGGAGAAGGGATCTGTGAAAGTTATCGAGTCGACTTCAGCGGTAAGGAACTCACAACCGCCCGGCCCCAGCATCAGCACGGGATCGCACGGGCTCTCAGTCTGAGTGCCGTTGACCGGGCCGGGCCGGAAATACTGAGTCGGAGGGAAAGTGGAGCCGTTTCGAGTGGTCCATCCCGGGTTGACATATTCCCACAGATTAAGCAGCCCATCATCATCAGGGTCGCCGTAAGCGCCATCATCCCCAGTTCCGTCAGTCGGATCAAGACCGAATGCTATCTCCCAGCCATCATCCATTCCATCGCCATCAGTGTCCCAGCCATCGACATCCTCGTCCACCAGCCCGTCTCCATCGTCATCATTTGTTGCACAATCAGCATCGCCGTCAAAATCTGGGTCTGCTGAGTCGACTAATCCGTCATGGTCATCGTCGAAACCATTTGTGCATAGATTGCCTGCGGGATCTTCATCGTAACCGTCAGTCCCGTTGCCTTGGATGATTTGCATTGCTGATTCTTCATCCCAATCGCTAACGGGAACGGTCCCGTTCCACCAAACGCCATTATCCAAAACCGCAGGGGTCGATACATCATCCCAGCCAGGGGGTATAGACCACAGATACTCGTTGAGATTGGAGAGCAGATCTCCATCCGGATCGCCTGTTGAGCCGTTCAGGTCGTTTGGGGACAAGGGGTCTAACCCGTATTTCCACTCCCATCCGTCTGGAAGGCCGTCATCATCACTGTCCCAATCCTGGGGAAGGGTGTTGATGTAGAATTCAAGGCCATATGGAAGGCCATCACCATCGGCATCAAGCGAGGCTGCGGCCTTCATGGATCCGATGTGAATCATGGACGCCATGGATGTAAGCATCAAGGCTACAATTACGATGGCTGAACGCCTCCCCCCGCCTTGATGGAGCCCATGCATGTCAACAAGGCCCATTCAGCAGGCACTTAAGAGGAATGGAGCATCGTTCGGACTGGTCACACTAATTCGATGTCGTCGTCGAACTCGTCTTCATCGGGATTTTCGATGGTTGGTGTCGACTCTACCTCAACCGATGGTTCTGCTTGTATCTCATTCGATAGTGCATCGAGTAGCGCCATTTGAGCAGCGACTCGTTGACGGCTGAGCCGGGATTGGAATCCTGCGAAGACGAGCAGTACGGCGACGCCGAGCACTATCCAAGTGGAGCCGCGTGGGTGGGTTATCTCATTCACCAGCAAGTCGATGATTGATGAAATATCAACGACCATCATAAGAGAGAGTTCTGCAGTGAACTCCTCGGGCCATGCCTGATCAGTTGCAAACGGGCTGGCTTTGACCACGACAGGGACTCTGTCGCCGTTGTTCGCATCGGAAGGTGCCGAAACACGGATCCTGAATGTTACTTCTTCGAAAGGTCCGATCTCTACCAGCGGGGAACCGGAGGGGCCCTCCACGTCCACCGACCAACCCTGCTCGTCAACTTCTGCGGACAAAAGCACTGTCTGCGGGCTGTTTCCCTTGTTCTTCACCTTGATTTGATATGCGTACTCGTCGCCCGGTGATAGTCCTCGATTCGAGGTGACCTGTACCAACTCGAGAAGGGGGTCATCAGCCTTGACATTGAGTGTGATGGCTAAATCGAAATATCTAGCCTCCTCATCTTCAGTGGATACATCCTCTTTGACGCGGAGGTATACTGTGTGGTTTCCCTCGATGACCTGTGATGTCATCTCTATCGTCATGAAGAGTTCTACAAAATCACCTGGCCCCAAGGTGACCTTCGGGGCATTTGCCCCTGCAGAGTCGATTATATTGTACGACCATATGCCATATGCTTGATTTCGATCGGTGTTTTCAGACAGGGATGCGGGATTGATAATCAGCCAAGAGCTTGCTACTCCCGAGTTATCCGATAGACTGTTGGTTATGCGCACCCTCATTGAAGTCGATGTACAATCATCAGTTTCTATGAATCCGAGTGGGACTCCGTCGCAATCTTGGGAGATTTCTGCCCTTATGCCAAATGTACGTTGTATGGTAAATTCAACGATTGTTTTGAGGGAGCTGTTATTCATGCTCGCAACTTCCAATCGTATCGTACCTGTATCGGGATCCGAGCGATCTCCAGATGGTTTGATTGCTAGCCTGATGGTTTGTGTGTTGTGCCTATCTAACGCATCCGTGTGGAATGTCCCATCATTGTCATCCTCGAGAATCCTCTGACCAGTATCATTGTCATAGACTTGAATAATTGCCTTCGATCTCTCCAGTACGTCAATTCTGAAGGAGTCAGAAGTGAATCCTGTGTTGAAAACTTCCATGATAAATGGGTTGAATTCGCCGTCTTCGACGTATCTTGGAATGGTGGAGTCAATCTGCGATATCGACGAGTTGGCGATCAATGTCTCCATCTCCTCGTCCCAAACTGAAACCACGGGCGGCTGATAAACCTGTAATTTCTCAAGGTCTAGCTCCAATGTATCAGAGACACTTTCAAAGACGCCACCGACCTCTGCTTCACCGATTGCCCTAATTCTAATCTCAGAAGGTGCATCACTGAGATCAAGCGGGGCGGTTATTGTCATGATGGGGCTGAGAATTGTCCCTCCAGAGTTCATGCTGTACCCTCCAGGGCTATCGAACTCAACCAGCCAGTCGGAGCCCAGGGTTGTGAGTAATTGCAAATCCACATTCATCGAGAGAGTTGCATCTCCCCTGTGGATGAGTTGCAATGGGACGGGGGTTATTGCGCCTGGTGCTATGTATTCAACGGATCGTTCCTCGGAGTGCTTCAGAGAGACGCCGAATTCGTGCATGGATAATGTGTCATGAGTTATCACGAAAACATTTGACTGCACGTCTGTGATTCTTAACTCGGCTTCGTAATCCCCAGATTCAAGTCCACTTTGGTAGGTCCATTTGTGTCTACCGAAGAGTCCCTCAGTGGTCCATTCGATTTTCTGGGAGACTGGTTCCAGATCTTTCTGTAAAATGATTTCATTGGTCTCAGCATATCTGAGTCTGAGCTCTACAGACTCGATATCCTTGCGTCCAAACGCACTTTTTACATCAAAAGAGAACTGCATCTCCCTGTCATCGATTATGTCATTCGGGTACCAATCAGTTACTGATCCGTCGATGAATTCGTCACCAGGACGCTGGACGTAAAATACAGTATCTGAAACAGCGTTTGTGGATATATCAAGGAGCGAAGAGCGACTATCGCCGCTTATCTGGTTGAATGCAACCTTCGCCTCACAGTCATCGAAGAACCCGTCCCCACATCCACTCATCTCGGCTCTGATACGGAGTATCAATTCGCCAGACTCGGGAGCTGTGAATGAATCTCCCCCCCCGTTGAGGAATATGTCAACTGCTTCGTGATCGAAATCACACTGCGTGCCAAAGCCTCCCGAGCAGGCCTCGTTCTCGATTTCCCCGCTTGCCACTGTGCTCCCACTAGAAATAATCGAGAATGTCCAGGTGGCAACAGCATTCTGTGGCCCCTCTGCTTTCAGGAATACATTGAGTTGGACATAATACTGGCTGCTGCCGTCGCTGCTCTGACGTTTGCTCCCGACGACCTGCAGGGGTTGGAGCAAGTCGTTAGTAGAGAATTCCACATTTGTATCGAGGGCTGAAGCCTCTAGTTGGCCCCCGGATGTGGGGAGTACAGTGGACAGATTATTCCCTTGTGCCAAATACAAGGAGTAAGTCTCGACCTGATTGGAAGAAGGGGCATCCATTCGAGGATCATTGACATCATCAAGAGAGACGATGGGTGCGGCCCCGACTTGGAGTAGCAGAACAACTACCACGGTTAGGACTGGCGTGCTGCTCCATCCGTGGTCTTTCAATCTGCTTAGCATGTAGGATGGTCTGTAGTCGCCGGTTAAAGTATTCTCACGGTCCGGACAAGTACTGCGCATATTCTGAGCCCTCGCGGGTTGATTCAAGTCTGTGACTCGTGTCGGCAGGCACGCAGGGGTACCCGAGTGGTCAAAGGGGCCGGACTTAAGCTCCGGTGGCAAAGCCTTCGTGGGTTCAAATCCCACCCCCTGCACCAGATGTCCTCCTATCCGCTGTGCTTGACCCTTACCATGGTGCACCCAAGATCGCTTTCGAACCCCATCACCTCGATTTTTGTTAGAGATACAGTGGCGGCAAGGGCCGCTTCTGGCTCTAGTACCCGGTCAAGTATTCTCTTCGCAATGGTCTCTTGTAACTCTGCCCTTGATTCGGACAACACAGCCTGAACTGAGTTCTCAAGATATTCGTAATCCAACACGTTATCTATTGAATCTTCTAACTCATCGAGAGGAGCCACGAGAACTTCGATATCGAAGCGTACTGGTTGCGTCACGCCCTTCTCATGGTCGTGCACACCTATGTCGATATGCTTGGTCAAGTCCTCCATCCTGATGGTTCCCCACTCCATGAGCCCCATGATGTTGGCGGCATACGTCATTTCAGCGCTCGATTTCATCTCAGATCACCACTGAATGCAGGATCCCTCGTTTGTTGTCTGAACCTCTCTCCACCATCGACGAAAATAGTCTGTCCCGTGACTGATTTTGCCTTTGCCAAGTACAACACCGCATCTGCCACATCGTCGGGGGAGGGGCCAAACCCTAACGGTGCTGTTGAATTCGCCGACTCTAATTTGTCTTCGTCGAGATAATCGCTCGTCAAGGTATGCCCCGGAGCGACAGCATTGATCCTCAACTTCGGTGCCAGTTCCCTTGCTAGTATGTTGGTTATCGAGGCGAGTGTGAACTTGGATATGGTGTAGGACAGGAAATCTGGGTTTGGAGATTCTATCTTGAAGTCCAGTATGTTGACTACCCACCCTTTTGCCCTTTTATGTAGCTCTCTAGAGAGAATTAGCGGGGCGTAGGAGTTCACGAGCATGTGCGACGAGAATGATTGATAATCAATAGTCTCCACATCGTCATAGGTGTACATGGACGCATTATTTACCAAGCCAGTGACATTAATCCCAAACGATGACTCCGCCCTATCAATCAAGTTTTGAACTTCAGATAGGTTTGATAGATCAGACTGAAGGATCTCGGCATTTCCGCCCCTTCGGCGTATATCCTTGGCCAGATTCTCAGCTTCTTCTGATGATGAATTATAGTGGATAATAACTGTATAACCGTCTTGAGCCAATCTTTCGGACAGTCTACTGCCTATCCTGCGAGCCCCTCCTGTGACAATAACTGCTCCACCCATGTCCATCTGGTAAAGTTCGACAATTTATAACGTCGTTATTTTAGTTCCCGATCTGTTGCATCACATCCATGCGATCTTAATTCATTCACTTTCGAAACCTGCATTTTGGGATTCGAATCCGAAAGGTGTCTGAACAGAATACTACTCCAATGGCGCTATACGCCGATTTTTGATATTCGGATGTCAGGCAATGGTTAATCTTCCCCCCTCTTTAGGGTAGGTCATGGGCCACAGGCTGCCATTGGCGGGACAAGCTGTTTCTCCCAATAGAGGGCGCCCCGAGAGAAAGCGCCTTCCAGCCTGGTTCAAGACGACCCTTCCCACTGGCCGAACACTGAAGGTCTTCGATGAGACTAGGGGGAGGGTGAGGGAGAATAAGTTGAACACCGTCTGTGAGGAGGCACGGTGTCCGAACATTCACGATTGCTGGAGCCGCGGGACTGCCACTTTCATGATAGCCGGCCAGTCCTGCACTCGCGGCTGCAGATTTTGCGCGGTTAACACGACGAGAACCCCTCCTGAATTGGATCCTGAAGAGCCTGCGAACCTCGCAGAGGCGATCAGCAACATGGGTTTGAGTCATGCAGTCATCACCGTGGTCAACAGGGATGATCTGGAAGACGGTGGCGCCAAACACTACAGAGACTGCATCATTGAGGCTCATGACCGGGCCCCAACGGTCGGACTCGAGCTGCTTTGCTCAGATCTAGACGGGAACATCGGAGCGTTGGAGGCACTGCTTCAGGATCTACCGCTGAGAGTGTTTGCGCACAATGTAGAGTGCGTGCCGCGGCTTGATCGCATCGTAAGGGATCCCCGGGCATCCTTCAGCCAGTCCCTCGGGATCCTTAGAGAAGCCGGGAGGCTCAGGCCCGATCTAAAAATCAAATCCAGCCTCATGGTTGGGTTGGGCGAGACTGATCAAGAGGTAGTTGATGCAATGAGGCTCCTTAGAGATGCTGGGGTACACATGATCACTATAGGCCAGTATCTAAGGCCCTCCGATCGGCATTTACCGGTTGATAGATTCCCAGAACCCTCATCTTTCATGATGTGGGACGAGGAGGCTAGGAGGATGGGTTTTGAGGCCGTGGCCTGTGGGCCTCTTGTGAGATCGAGCTACAGGGCAGGGCTTCTGTTCGACGAGTCTGAGGGTGCAGAACCTGTCGTCACGAGGGATTCCACTGGATCAGCAATCAGCTCACTTCAGGACCCTGTGGCCAATAATGAACTGGAGGGTATGGCGACATGAGCAATGACGGCTGCGAGAGCCCCATACGAGTGCCATCTGCCCCCTTCAGGCCGGGGGAGTCAGCCTCGTTCGAGGATTGGTCGTACTCGCCTACCGACCTCACGAGGCCGGATCCGCTTTCCTGCGGATCTAAAGACACCATCCCCCACTCTACAGGCCTCATTCGAGTCTTGGGGGATGATGGCTCCCGTTCAGGAGAATGGGACCCCGACATCTCACAGTCGGACCTCCTCCTGGGCTTGGAGCACATGGTCAGGTTGCGGATCTTCGATGAAAGGATGATGAAGATGCAGCGTACAGGGAAGCTGTCATTCTACATGAGGTCACTTGGTGAGGAGGCAATCGCCATCGCCCAAACGATGGCCTTGGAGAAACAGGACTGGGTTTTCCCGACATATCGCCAACCAGGCGCACAATTCGTGAGAGGGAGGGACATGGTGAGCATGATCTGCCACTGCATAGGCAACGTAGAAGACAATGTGAAGGGGCGGCAGATGCCAGTCCACTACACCTACCGAGAGGGTCGATACATTTCCGTATCCAGCCCTGTTGGCACTCAATTCAGCCAAGCCGTCGGCGTTGCAATGGCCTCAGCATACAAAGGGCTTGATGAGACCACAATAACATGGATCGGTGACGGGGCGAGTGCCGAGGGCGACTACCACTACGCTTTGAACTTCGCAAGCGTCTTCCGGCCTCCTGTCATCCTCAACGTGGTGAACAACCAATGGGCGATATCCACGCACGCCAACCTCGCAAGCGGGAGCAGTACGTTCGCTGACAGGGGCCTCGCGTACGACGTGCCATGTTTGAGGGTGGACGGGAACGACTTCCTCGCCCTCTACTCAGTGACCAAGTGGGCCCGCGAAAGGGCCGCTGCCGGTCTGGGAGCGACCCACATAGAAGTCCTCACCTATCGAGCAGGCGCTCACAGTAGCAGCGACGACCCAACGAGGTACAGACCCTCTGACGAGCCCGATGTCTGGCCCGGAGGAGACCCCATACACAGGCTGAGAGATCACTTGATATCAGTCGGCGCATGGTCGGAGGAGAAGCAAAAAGATCTCGAGGACCAGATTGACTCGGAGGTCATGGCTGCCTACAAGGAGGCCGTCAAGTTCGGTGATCTAGCAGAAGGGCCGTACCCCTCCTCAGACACCATCTTCACCGAGGTCTACTCGGACGTCCCGTGGCACTTGCAGGAACAATGGGGCGAAATGAATCGGCTAGGAGGGGATTAGTTGCCGGAGATGAACATGGTCCAGGCGGTCAACTCCGCATTGGACAACATGCTCTCAAAGGACCAGGACGTCTTGGTCTTCGGAGAGGACGTGGGGTACTTCGGAGGCGTATTCCGAACCACAGACGGACTGCAGGAGAAGCATGGCGCTCACAGGGTCTTCGACACCCCTCTGTCCGAGGGAGGAATCGCCGCCATTGCATTCGGCATGGGCTTGAATGGGCTCAAGCCGGTTTGTGAGATTCAGTTCGCAGACTACATTTTCCCGGCATATGACCAGATAGTCAATGAGATTGCTAAACTTAGGCATCGTTCAGGCGGAGAATTCTGGACGCCCGTTACGATAAGAACCCCTGCCGGAGGAGGCATTCGAGGGGGCCATCACCACTCTCAGTCGCCTGAATCCCAGTTCACGCACACTCCTGGTCTGAAGGTGGTTTATTCGTCGACACCTTACAATGCGAAGGGGCTTCTTATCTCGGCTATCGAATCGGAAGATCCGGTTGTCGTATTCGAACCCAAAAGATGCTACAGGGGACCGTTCTATGGCGATCCTCACAACGTTCCGACATGGGCAGGCCATCCGGATGCTGATGTCCCGGAAGGGCACTACACGATTCCAATAGGACAGGCGAGGCTCGCGAAGAGAGGTGATGAATGTACGATTGTTTCATGGGGGACCATGGTGCATGTATGTGAGAAGGCGATAGAAATGTCTGGGGCATCGTGTGATTTGATCGATCTGCAGAGTCTGGTCCCATGGGACAGGGAAGCGATTGTTGAATCGGTTTCCAAAACAGGGCGCTGTGTAATAGTTCACGAGGCGCCCAAGACGAGCGGATTTGGGGCGGAAATGGCTGCGAGCATTCAAGAAAGGTGCTTTTGGGGCCTTGAGGCGCCGATAAGGAGGGTCACGGGATGGGACACCCCATTCCCGCACACTACTGAGTGGGATTACATGCCGAGCCCCTCTAGAATCGCAGAAGCCATACGTGAGACGCTGGAGGCCTGACCATGGCGAGGAGGGCGTTCAAGCTGCCTGACATCGGCGAAGGTGTCGTTGAGGGCGAGGTAGTCACATGGCATGTCGAGGTGGGTGCGAGCGTTTCTGAGGATGATTCCATCGTCGACATAATGACTGACAAGTCCACCGTAACTATCCCCTCGCCCTACTCGGGAGTCGTAGTTGCTCTCCATGGCGAAATTGGAGATATGGTGGCAGTCGGTGCCGTGTTAGTAGAATTCGACTCCGAGGGGGAGGCGGACGATTCGCCCCCGGCCTCAGAAGAGTCGGTTCAAGAAGAGGTCCCAGATGTCGCCAAAACGGTAGACTCTCCTGCAAGAGTGCCGGAAGTAGCCGCCGTGACCACTCCTCCGCCCATGGCGAAGGCCTCGACCGTCGCCCCTAGTGGCCCTGTGCTTGCTAGTCCAGCAGTCAGAAGGCGTGCAAGGGAATCTGGAGTTGATCTTGGCGCGTTGAAGGGTACTGGACCAGGGGGTCGTGTGCAGCAGTCGGATCTAGATGCGTATCTAGCTACAGGCGGGAGTTCACCAAGTGCGCCGAAACAAGTCTCCAGGAATGGGACAACAGAAATTAAGGTTGTAGGCCTGAGGAGGAAGATTGCGGAGCAGATGGTTCGCTCTAAGAGTTCCATACCTCACTTCTCATACTTCGAGGAAATTGACATAACTGAGCTCGAAGCACTCAGGCAGCTGTTGAACTCTAGCAGGGGCGAAGAACAGCCCAAATTGACATATCTGCCGTTCATAATGATGGCGCTGTCCAAGGCTTTCGTTCGCCATGAGAAGTGCAATGCAATCTACGATGAAGAAGGCGGGGTGGTCATCCAGCATGAAGCTGTTAATCTCGGAATAGCAACACAGACAGATAAGGGACTCTTTGTTCCAGTCGTGAAGCATGTTGAATCAATGGATGTTTGGCAAGCGGCATCGGAGATGCAAAGAGTCACTGGTTCTGCTCGCGATGGGAGTGCCACTCTCGAAGACCT
>MDSW01126049.1_pt1 | contig 26937 bp, 25 predicted proteins | sample 811171 | NCBI WGS metagenome assembly MDSW01 (sample SAMN05326641, study PRJNA326480) | marine metagenome | isolation source: seawater | place: Atlantic Ocean: North West | collected 2012 | reverse complement strand
TATTAAGTTTAATAAATTTCATGGTGCAAAATTACTAATAAAAGTATCAAAAAAGTTCGAAATAAGGACCGAGAGGTCCACAAATAAAAAACTCATATATAATGAGTTTTTTTGTGTCATTTTAGGTTTTTGGTCACCTATTATTAAATATATTTAATCTAATATTAAATCCAATCTAATTTTTTAATAGTCATTTCAGTTTCCACGTCACCAGTATGCGAAGTTGTTTTTGGTTCAAAGAGAAGGTTGAAAACTATTTCTCCATTAGTATGTGGTCTATGCTCTACACCCTTTGGGATAATTAAAATCTCACCTTCTTTAACTTTTACTGTTTTTTGATGTCTGAAATCAATTAGTAGAGTCCCTTTTAGAACCATAAATAATTCATCTTCATTTTTATGACTGTGCCACACAAAATCATTTTTGAGTTTACATATTTTTACATATTGACTGTTAAGTTCTCCTATAATTTTAGGTGTCCATTTTTCATTAAATAATGAGAACTTCTTGCTTAAATCAATTGGCTCTATTTTTTTCATAAAGTAGTTGTGTAAAAAGTTAGAAATAATAAGTAAAATATAAGCTGGGTGTTAATTACAGCGAATCAATTCGAAATATTTAATAAGATTTCTGTTTGACTCATGATGTTATTTAAGTCAGTTGCTTCTACCTGTATTGTACATGTGCACGTAATATCCTCGGGTAAATAATTAGTTTCAATAGTCTTTTCGTAAGACCACTCTAATTCATAGATGTTTTCCCATTCTAATAAATTTAGCGAATCAAAATTATCATCAGAGCAATTAAATATTTCATAATATTTAACATTATCTAATACCTCTTCATGATTGACTAAAATAGATATATTAATATCGTTACCTATAATAAAATTTTCATTGGTAGGGTTTTCAAATATAATATTTGGACTTATGATTTGATTGTTTTCTTCCTCACAGGAAACAATTAATAATGATAAGAGTAGAGTTAATAAAGTAATTTTTTTTTTCATAATTATTTAATATGGATTTTGTTTCGTTTCTCAAAGATCTTTGCTCTTGTGTTGTTTAAATTGAGTTTAATGCCAATTTTGTTCATATTCAATTGTTTACAACTAATTATAAATCGACAACGAATAGATTCAAATATAAGATATTTTTGCACTTTGAATGTTATAATATGAGTACTAATAAAATAATTTTATTTTTATTCTTTTCTATATCTCTGGTTTTTCCCCAATCTCCTCAGGGGATAAATTATCAAGCAGTTGTTAGAGATGCGGATGGTATTTTATATGAAAATCAGACACTTACAGTTATTTTTAAATTAATTGTACTTGAAACAGGAAATATATCTTGGGAAGAAAGCCATCAAGTACAAACAAATGACTTCGGTTTGTTTACAACAATTATAGGTCAGGGAGAAACAGATTTTGAGACTTCATTTTCCAATTTAGATTGGGCGGAAGGTACTATTTTTATTACAGTGGACATAGACTTTGATAATGAGGGTCCGCAACCTCCGGTTGATTTTGGTGAAACACAATTATTAAGTGTTCCTTATGCATTTTTTTCAAATTCTTCTGGTGATAATAAATGGATAGAGGAAAATAATATTATTACTCCTGCTAACCAAGAAAGTAAAATACATTTAAATTCTTCTTCCGAGATTAATTTGAACTCGGAAAATATAGATATAGGTTCAGAAAATGCGACTCTAAAATTTAATTACAACGAAATTAAATTTTTTAATAATGAAAATCTTTTTATTCAAATTGATTCAGATATTTTAGATGTTCAAGGGCGAATTAATAGCTTTGACCCTATAGATCCTTCAAATGTTTCTACAAAAAATTATGTAGATACTCAAGATGATGGCATTGTGCTTCAAATGAATTCTGCATTTACAGAGAACATAAATTATTTTCAATCTGCAATTGATTCTATATTAGTAGATGTTAATTCTTTGCAACAAAATGTTAATTTTAATTCAGATGCATTTTATAGTCTTCAGGATATTGTAAATGACAATAATGATAATTTACAAGGTCAAATTGATATTATTGACGCTGTTCTTTTAGCACTTGAAGAAAGTATCTATGATAATATAAGCTTGCAAAATGAAGTAGCCGATATGCAAAATGAAATATCTAATCTAACACAATTAATTGAACAAATTCAGGAATCAATTTCTCAAGAATGAGCCGTTTAATTAACTTCATTTTAATTTTCTTATTTTCATCTAATTGTATAATCTCACAAACATTAGATGCTCAAGTTTTTGGTTCATGTGGGGATTTTTTTTCTAATGAAAAAACCCTTTCTTCTACTATGGGTGAAGTTGTAGTATATGATTACTCAGCAGGAAATTTCGATCTTCATCAAGGTTTTCAAAATATAGCAGCTGATTTAGTTTGTTCATTCGAATGCGTTCTTTATAATCATTTGATAGACCTTCCACAAGGATGGAGTTATTGGTCCACTTATCTTTCTCCAAAAGACAGTGAGATGGAGGATATTTTTTATCAAATTAGTGAAGATGTTATAATCTTAAAAGATCAAAATGGAGAGGTTTATTGGCCATATTTCGGAATTAACGGAATAAATAGTCATAATGAAGGTGAAGGGTATCAAATAAAAATGAATTCCAATCAAGTATTAAATATCGAGGGTTATATGCAAATTAACCCTTCTGTAACAATTTATGAAGATTGGAATATACTAGGTTGTTTGTATCACGAGCCTGTTTTAATTGAAGATTCTATGTCGCCAATTGTAGAAAATATAATATTAGTTAAAGATGAGAATGCTAATGTTTTCTGGCCTTATTTATCTATAAATACGATTGAATATATTATTCCAGGAGAGGCATATGCTGTTAAATCAAATTCCGATTTAAATTTTACATTTTATAATCAACCGGAGGAGCTTTTGAGATCTTTTCCGTTGAAAAATGAGAAAAAATTTTCCTATTATAAAAGCCCCGTCAAGACAAATGAAAATATGACTGTAGGATTTTCTTATGAATTTTTAAAAGAATTTATGAGCTTTGGAGATGAGATTGCTGCTTTTGATATTTATAATAATGTAGTTGGTGTACAGATTTTCGATAATAATAATTTAGCATTAACTATTTGGGGAGACGATTCTTTTACTAATCAAAAAGATGGAATGTTAGATTTAGAACCGCTCTCTTTTAGAGTTTGGAATAAGAATCAAAACAGAGAATTACAAATAAAAGTTTTAGAGTGGGAACAAGGATATGATTATTATACTACAAATGGAATTAATATTGCTGGTGGCCTCAGATTAGATAATCAAGATGTTTCTTCAATTTTTTCTATTTCACCAAATCCATTAAAATGTAGCGGAAAAGTTGAGTTTGAAATTTTAGACGATTGCCTTGTTTCTATTTTTTTAGTTAATAATTTAGGGGCTAGACAATCTCTTTTAAATACCGAATTAACTAAAGGTTTACATCATTTCGATTTTTCAATAAACAAAAGACCAGGTCTTTATTATCTTATAATTGAAAAATGTAACAGCACGATGAGCATTCCTGTTGCTATAATTAAATAATTATTTGACAATATAATTTTTTTCTACACTGCCATCTTCATATATGTAAATGAGGATGTTTTTTTCATTTGTTTCTTGACCTAATAAGTTAATTTTCTTTATAACTTTTTTAATCTGATTGTTTTGAATTATAAAAGAATTTTCATCTACACATATACAATTTTCATCATAAACACCATAAATTAACTCTCCTCCTTCTAGAATATTAGCTATGCATTCATCATAAGGGTATAAACAAGTAGAGTCATTTAAAAAAACGGGATTTAAATAATTACAAGCCAACTCATCTGTGCAGCCATTTTGAATAATTTTATCACATTGTATTTCTAGTTGCCAATTATAAAAATAATAATAGTAATCGAAGGGACTATCTGTTGTGTTGGATGTGATTTCTATAACATTTAGTAAATTAATTGGTAAGATATTTTCTACCAAATTATTATTTCTATATAATCCTTCATTTTCTCCATTAATGCCAATTTTATAATCATTTCCAGGGTTTATTTCAAAATTGAGTTCAATTTCATTTAATCCCTCATATAAAGTTATGTTTTGGGAGTAAATTTGATTATTATTATTATCTAGTATTTCAATTTGTGTGGTAAATGTATTTTCTGATAATAAATCTATTGATTTTATAGTGACTGTTTCATAACAGTTGAATACCATGTCCCACATATCATTATAATGATATCCGCCACTTCCTAGTTCAATATAATTTGGGCCAGAAAATGCTGATGAAGAATTAGCTTCTGAGTTGTAATTTTCAGATTGAGGATTGTCGCATCCTAAAATAATCGGAATACAGCTATTATCATCAAAACAAGCATCAGCATTATAGTTAAATGCTATCGGATCTGTACAACCTGCCACATAACAGCAGCTATTATCATCTATTTCAGCATTTATATCATAATTAAGAGCTTCTTCGTTTGTACAGCCACAGTCAGGACTTATTTTATACTTTATTAAATCATTATAATATGTATCTGTTTCAGCTTCATAACCTGATGTTAAATAAACATGACAATCAATTACAAAGGATCCGGGAGCCCATCTTGCCCCTCCTGGATGTGATACTAATTGAACCCAATTATCAAATATAGGATCGTATTCCCAAAGTTCTCCAGTATCCAAAGGTCCATGATCGTCACCATCTCCACTTAAAACATAACCCTTTCCATTGTATGAAAATTGAGTTCCAGCAACTCTTCCTTCAGATGGAAAATCATTTAATGTAATCCATTCGTTAAGATTCACATCATATTTATAAAAGTCATTATATATATTAATATTATCATTGATATAGTTCCCGTGGCCGAAACCAACATATGGAATGTTATCTATTGAGAAATAAAAAGGATGATGTCTGTCGCCAAAGTTAAAGTTAGCTTTTTGAATCCAAGAATCAGTAGTTATGTTGTATTCCCACCAATCTCCAAAATTTTCTCCATCAGCACTTCCAAGCCCCACAAAAATCTTATTCTCTATGAGTATCATAGCAGGGTGATTTCTTCCAATATCTGGAAAACTTGCTAATTGTTCCCATAGATTATTTGTCATATCGTATCTCCACCAATCATTTGGATATCCATTTTCATTACTCCCAAATCCAACATAAGCATAAAATTCATCACAAACTCCGTATGCATAACCTCTTGGCCCTCCTGGAAAATCTTCTAATTGTTCCCAATTTTGTTGTTCAGAATCATATTTAAATACATCATCAAGGTATTGCCCCTCTCCATTTTGTCCAGCTATAACAAAACCATATCTTTCATTTGCAAATGTTACAGGGTGGTGTCTAGATTCTCCATTATAGTATCCTAAAAAAATCCAATCTTGAGAAAAATTAAGAAATGGGATAATTAGAAAAAATAATATTTTTTTCATTTAATATTGATATTTTTTTTCTACACTTCCATCATCATAAATAAAGAGTAGTAGATTTTTATTTTTTTCTAAAGAAGAGTCTCTTCCTAAAACATCAACTATCTTAATTAAATTCCTTTTATTCTTTTCTTCATTTAAGCCTATGCCATCACAGGCGTCACCTATATTGTCTGAGTCAAAATCTTCTTGATTCGGATTATATACTTCAGGGCAATTATCTACATCATCACAAATGTTATCATCATCAGAATCATTATCAATAATTTCTCCATCTTCACAACTTTCACATATTCCATCTAGATAATTACATGACCCATCATCATCAGTTGCTGTCACTTCATAGTTACATGCCGTATCATCTGTACACCCTAAAACACAATCATTGGAAGGGTCTTCATCACAGTTGCCACATTCATCTAGTAGTAATAGTGGAAGATCAAAGAATAATATATCAGAACAAATTGTATCAGAAACTATTGCAGAATAATTTCCGGCAGATAAATTATCTAATAAAAATTCGGTTGACCCATCGTTCCATATAATTGAGATATCATCGTTGATTGGTGTAATTTCAATAATTCCTTGTTCAGGGTTTTGACAATCATTAATAATAGAAAAGTCTGATATCAAAGGGTCTGCCTCTGGAACAATAATATCTTCTTGTAAAATACATCCATCAGGATGGGTTATTGTTGAAGTGTATGTTCCAGCTGAGAGATTAAATAAATATTTATATGTTTCTTCTGCTGTACTTCCATCACCTTGGGCAATAATAGAGTCACCTATAGCCCAAGTAAATTGACAATTACTAGAGTTGCAAGAACATCCGGTAGAACTCATATAAGCCCAGCCGTCATTTCCCTCTGGGCATGATGGAGCTTGAGCAAAACTAATGCTTTCATATTCTGGAATTACTGTGGAAATCGTATCAACACATCCATTAGAATCAGTTACGATTACACTATATTCACCTGCGGAAAGATTTTCTAAATCTTCCGTAGTTTGTCCATTAGACCAATAATAATTATATGGTGGTGCTCCTGTTCCATCAGGTCCTAAATAAAGATTAATAGAACCGTTACTTTCGCCTGGGCAAGCGGTTCCTGGAAAAGCAAAAAGATGCATATCAACATCACAATTCCCTGTATTAAATGAATAAATTCCATCCCAATAATTCCCCATATAACTTTTCCATCCTCCTTCAAAAGGAGGGGGAGTAAAATTAGTTTCTATTCTTGTTATTTTTATACCATCAGCAATAAATGGATTATTTAGTTGAGTTGTTAGTATTAAATCTAAAATACCGTTTCCATCAATATCTTTGATATAAGGTGTTGACCAAATATCACCACCTTCTGTATTATATAAAGAATTTGTGGTATTATTCATGAAATCAATCAATATTAATTCATGTTCCCATTGCCCATCAATATTATTTGTAACTGAGATCAAAACTTCGTCTTTTCCATTACCATTTGAATCAAAAGAAATAGGTGTGGCAAAATTAAATGATCCAATACTATCCATATATTCAATTTCTCCTGTTTTTCCATTAATAAGTATCTGATAAAAATCTGAATAAGATGATTCTGCTCCTACATAAAGAGTCGCAAAAACATCTGGATTATGATCCTCTTGTGTGAAATTTCCAATTATTGGAGATGCGGCACTTTCTGTTCCAGGAATATCTATTTGCCATATAGTTTCTAAAGAGTTTCCGTCAATAGCTGTGATTTTACCATCAAAACTTTGAGCTACGATATCAAGAATATTATCGTTGTTTAGATGGCATAATGATGGTGGTGCAATCATACCCAATTCTAAGTTTGAGATTAAAGGAATAGCATTTGAAAGATCCTCATTTAATAAATCATTTAGATTTGCTAACCATAAATTACCTTCAATTGTTTCGCCTCCTGTTCCAAATAATATTTTATCTTCAAAAAATAAAGGAGACATATATGTTTCGTTAGAGTCTGGCACAACAGCGCTTTTAAGAATGTTTCCAGAAATAGCATCTAAAATCATTATGTGCCCAGGTGGTCTATCAGTTTCAATTGCGTCTAAAGAATGATCTCCTCCATTTGCGCATAAAATATCTGGGTAATTATCATTATTTATATCGTCAATAATTTGAGGATTATAGAAGTTATACCAACCATCATCATTTGGGTTTTCATTACTTTCCCAAAATTCCCAAATTAAGTTGCCGTTACTACCATCGATTAATTGAATTTCCGCATCTCTACCACCAAATATTAAATCTGGAATATCATCTAGATTTTGGTCAAAGTATTGTCCACTTAAAAACCACTCATTTCCATTTTCTTTAGTCCATAAAACTTCACCGTTTAAACCGCTTATTGCCATTGCGCCAAATGGACTTGGAACTCCATCAACTCCGCCACTTAGAATTATGTCTTCAATTCCATCTTCATTTAAATCTACACTTCTTGGAGAAGCATTACTTTTTATAAACTCAAATTCAGTTTCCCATATTAAATTTTGACTAAACAATATATTTGTTATCAAAAATATTATAAGTAATTTTTTTTGATTCATCCAATAGATATTTTATAATCAAAGATAGTTAATATATTTTCTTTTAAAGTATGTATATTTGGCTTTCAAAAAAATAAAAATGAAGATTTCAGAAGAAAAAAAAGATGACTTATATGGCATGTTAAAAGTTCACATTAAGACTAGTGAGTATGAACCGCAAGTAAGTGATGCTATTAAGGGATATAGAAAAAAAATAAATATGCCTGGATTTAGATCTGGACATGTTCCAATTTCTTTAATAAAAAAGAAATACGGATTAAGTATTAAAATTGAGGAAATCAATAAAATTATTTCAAAAGAAATCACAGATTATTTACAAAAAAATAAGCTACCTATTTTTGGTTATCCAATTCCAAAAGAATCAAATGTAGATTGGTCTAAAGATGAAGATTATGTTTTTGAATATGATTTAGGATACAAACCAAAATTCAAGCTAATTCTTCCAAAATCAAAAGATGTAAAATATTATACAATTAAAGTAGATAAAAAGCAACTAGATGACAATGTTAATGATTTAAGAATGAGATTTGGTAATAATATTTTTCCAGATGACATAAAAGAGGAAGATGTTTTATATGTTAAGGTGGAGGAATTAAAAAAGAATAATCAAGAAAGTGATAAAAAATTAATTTCACATAGCTCTTCTTTTCTTGTTTCAAAAATAGAAGATAAAAATTTTAAGAAAAAAATATTAAAATCTAAGAAAGGTGATGTGTTGAGTTTTTTTCCAAAAAAAACATTTACTAATGAAGTTGATTTAGCATCCTTTTTAGGAGTCGAAAAATCTAATCTAAATGAAATAAATGAAGAGTTTTCATGTAAAATCGATTCAATTAAAAGAATAGAACCCTGTAAGATAAATAAAGAATTTTTCAAAAAAGCTTTTCCAGAAAAGGAGATCAAATCAGAAAAGGAAATGAAAGAAGAGTTGTCAAAAAACTTTCAAAATATGTATACATCACATTCTGATAATAGATTTTTTAAAGATTCAATAGATTATATCATTGAGAAATCAAAAATAAAATTACCTGATAATTTTTTAAAAAAATGGCTTAATACGAATGTTAAAGAAAAGATGGAAGAGAATGAATTAGATAAGCAATACGAGTCTTATAAAAAATCTTTTCATTGGGAGTTGATTAAAGAAAAAATAATGGATGATCAGAAAATAGAAATAACTGAGGAGTTGATATTTCAAGAATCAAAACTATTATTAGCTGCGCAATTTCAACAATATGGAATGATGAAAAAAGAAGATGAATTAGATCAATTTGCAAAAAATCTACTGCAAAACAAGGATGAAAGACAAAGAATAATAGATCAAATTATTAATAAAAAAATAATAGATTTTTTGAAGAAGAAAATCAAGATAGAGAAAAAATCAATTTCTTTAGATGATTTTAGTAAATTAGCATAAAAATTATTTTAATATGGATCAAGGTAAAGAATTTAGAAAATTTGCAACTAATCATTTAGGTATTAATAGTTTAACTTTAGATACTTATTCTTCTATGTATGCAAATTATATTTCTCCTACAATTACTGAAGAGAGAAAAATGAATGTTGCGACTATGGATGTTTTTTCTAGATTAATGATGGATAGGATTATTTTTTTAGGAGTTCCTATAAATGATTATGTGGCTAATATTATTCAAGCGCAACTTCTATTTTTAGAATCTACAGACAAAACACAAGAAGTTAATTTATATATTAATTCTCCTGGAGGGCAGGTTTATGCAGGATTAGGTATTTATGATACTATGCAACTAGTGACTCCTCCAATTTCCACAATATGTACTGGTATGGCAGCTTCAATGGCAGCTGTTTTGTTATGTGCAGGAGAAAAAGGTAAGCGTTCAGCTTTGAAACATTCTAGAGTCATGATTCATCAACCCCTTGGTGGAGTGCAAGGTCAAGCTTCAGATATTCAAATTACTGCTCAAGAAATTCAAAAATTAAAAAAAGAGTTATATGATATTATAGCGAATCATTCTAATAAATCATTTGAAGAAGTTTCTAAAGATTCAGATCGAGATTATTGGATGACTTCTTCTGAAGCTAAAGCATATGGAATGATTGATGAGGTTCTTTTTAGAAAGAATTCTTAGTTGTTTCAAATATGATAAATGTGTAGTCGTATTTATGATATAAGTCTCTTTTATTAAATTTTCGTGAAACAATTTTCCAGTTTTGTAAATTTAATTTTGGAAAAAATGTGTCTCCTTCAATTTCAGTATGAATTCTAGTTAAATAGATAATGTCTATTATTTTTTTTTCAATTGCATATTTATATACTTCTCCACCACCAATAACAAAAGGATTTTCTTCTCCAGTTAATTTACAGTATTCTAATGCTTTTTCTAAGGAATTGAAAATTTCACATTGATCTGCTTTAAAGCTTGAGTCTTTAGTTAGTATAATGTTTTTTCGATTAGGTAATGGTCTGAATTTTTTTGGAATAGATAAGTAATTTTTTCTTCCCATTATTACACAATGCCCACTTGTTATTTTTTTGAAATAACTCATGTCATTTGGGAGATTCCATGGTAAGTCATTTTTAACTCCTATTACATTATTTTCTGAAACAGCTACTATTAAATTAACTTTCAAAATAAATTAGATTGCAACTGATGCCTTTATGTGTGGATCAGGGTTATAATTAATTAAATTAAAATCCTCAAAAGAAAAATCATCAATATTTTTAATTTTCGGATTTATTTCCATTTGAGGTAATTCTTTCGGAATTCTTTTTAACTGAGTTTTTGCTTGTTCAATATGGTTTAAATACAAGTGAGTATCTCCTAATGTATGCACAAAATCACCTATTTGTAAATTACAAACTTGAGCAATCATCATACATAGTAATGAATATGAAGCTATGTTAAATGGTAGCCCTAAGAAAACATCAGCACTTCTTTGATAAAGTTGACAAGAGAGTTTATTTTTAGCTACATAAAATTGGAAAAATGAATGACAAGGTGGTAGTGCCATTTTGGGGATGTCGCCTACATTCCACGCGCTTACAATTAACCTTCTTGAGTCGGGATTGGTTTTGATATTTTTAATTAAATCAAAAATTTGATCAATTATAATTCCTTCATTTGATTTCCAACTTCGCCATTGATGTCCATAAACAGGTCCTAAATTTCCATGTTGATCTGCCCATTCATCCCAAATACGAACATTGTTTTCTTTGAGATATTTTATATTTGTCTCACCTTTTAAAAACCAGAGAAGTTCGTGTATAATTGATCTCAGATGTAATTTTTTAGTCGTTAATAGTGGAAATCCTTTTTCTAGATTAAATCTCATTTGAGCTCCGAAAACACTTAAAGTTCCAGTTCCAGTCCGGTCATGTTTTTTTGTGCCATTTTCTAACACATGTTCCATAAGTTCTAAATACGACTTCATATTAAAATTCCAACAATTACAGCTGTTAATAGCGATGCTACAGTACCAGCAATTAGTGCTTTTATTCCTAATTTAGCTAAATCTTTTCTTTTATTTGGTGCTAAAACAGATATTCCGCCTATTTGAATTCCAATAGATAAAAAATTAGCAAAACCACAAAGAAAATATGTAGCCATAATTCTAGATTTTTCTGTCAATGAATTATTATTTATCATTTCAGATAAAGATTCATATGCAATAAATTCATTGGCTACAGTCTTTTCACCTAATAATTGTCCTGATAATAAAATATCTTGGTAAGGAATTCCTATAATCCATGCGATAGGGGCAAACAGGTATCCGAAAATTAATTCTAATGAAAGGTTGTCGTAAATATTACTATTCGTTGAAATTAAATCATTAATTCCCGTAAAAGAACCAAATATATTAAGTAAAGCATTAAGTAAAGCAATAAATGCAACAAAAACTAAAAGCATACCACCAACATTTACCGCTAGTTTTATTCCTTGAACTGTTCCTAAAGTAATAGAGTCAAATAAATTGTTTCCAAAATCTTCATCTGAAATTTTCATTTCTTTTGAAGTTTTTTTTGTTTCTGGGAGTAAAATTTTAGAAGCTATAACTGCTGCTGGCGCAGACATTACTGAGGCTGCTAATAAATGTGTTGCATATTCTTCACCAAGAAATCCTATAAATGCAATAAATACCCCACCTGCAATTGTCGCCATTCCTCCGCCCATAAGACACAATAATTCAGATGTTGTGAATTTTTTAATGTAAGGCTTTATTAATAGTGGGGATTCAGTTTGGCCTAAGAAAACATTGCCTACTACAGCTAAACTTTCGGGTCCAGAAAGGTTCATTAATTTTTTTATAATTTTCGCAAAGAAATAAACTATTTTTTGAAGAACTCCTAGATAAAACAAAACACTTGTTAATGCAGAAAAGAAGACAATAGTTGGTAATATTTGAAAAGCAAAAGTTGCACCAAAACTATTATCATTTACTAAAACTTCTCCAAACAAGAAAATTGCGCCAGATTTTGTAAACTCTAGAAGTGCAATGAAGACATCGCTAATAGATTTAAAAATAGAACTCACAAATGGAATTTTCAAAACGCCAATTGCAAATATTATTTGAATTAATAATCCTGTTAAAACTAAATTCCATGAAATTTTTTTTCTATTATTTGACAATAAGTAGCAAATTCCAATAAGTGAAATGATCCCGATTAAACCCCTGAAGGTGTTGTTTTGAAATATTGTATTAATCATTTCCATTTTTATTTTTTTCTATTTGATATTTCATCCCTTATTTTCGCGGCTTCTTCATAATTTTCTAGTAATAATACTTTTTTTAATTCATTTTTTAAATCATTAATTGAAAAATCAGAGTATTTTTTAGTTTTAGACTTCTTTTTCTTTTCTTTTTTCTTCTCTTTTTTTTCTGAGTTAGTTTCTTTTAAAATTTTTTCATTTGTATATATTGGTACTTTGAATCTGATAGCAATAGCTACAGCATCAGAAGTTCTTGCGTCAATTTTTTTTTCTTTTCCTTTTGCATCTTTAAAAAATAAATAAGAATGAAAAATGCCATTTAAAATTTTATAGATGTAAATGTGTTTTAATTCAATTTTAAATTTTTCAGAAAATGTCTTAAATAAATCATGGGTTAGCGGCCTGGGAACTGTTATCTTCTCAAGTCCTATTGCAATTGACTGAGCTTCACATGACCCTATTACTATTGAGAGGCTTCGGTTTCTATTTTCTTCACTTAAAATTAAAGCAAAAGCGCCCTTTTGGAATTCGCTATGAGAATAACCAACAATATTTAACTTTATTAAACCCATAAATAAAATTGTGATTTATTAAAAGATAATTTAATTAAGATTCTTGAATTTTCTTGATTTCTTCTATAATTTTTGGAACAACTTCAAATGCGTCTCCAATTATACCATAATCCGCAGATTTAAAAAATGGAGCTTCTGGATCAGTATTTATAACAACTATTTTTTTTGAACCACTTACTCCAGCTAAATGTTGAATTGCGCCGGAAATACCTATTGCTATATATAACTCTGGATTAATTGCTATTCCTGTTTGCCCCACATGTTCCGAGTGAGGTCTCCAACCCATATCAGAAACAGGCTTTGAGCAGGCGGTAGCGCCATTTATTAATTGAGCTAATTCTTCAATCATTTTCCAATTTTCAGGCCCCTTTAAGCCCCTTCCTGCTGAAATTACTCTTTCGGCATCTGTTAAAGAAATTTCATTAGTATTTTTTTCTTCTTTTAATATTTTCAAGTCTACTAAAGAATTTGCCATACTTAGATCTCCTTCTGAAATTGAGTAAGATGTTTTATTTTCTTGATGACCAATAGAATTAGGAAGTAATGTGATTACACTTTTTTCTTTTTTACTTTCATAAATAGAAAATGCTTTACTAGAAAAAGCTTTACACTTCATAGTTAATGGACTATAATTTTCAGGAAAAGAAATAACATTTGTTATTAGAGAGCTATCTAAATCAAAAGCAATTTTCGAACAAATAGTTTTTCCTCTATTTGTGTTTGAAATAATTACATGTTTCGCATTTTTTTCTTTGGCTAATTCAGTAATAATATTTGCCAGTTTATTGTTTTCAATATTTTCTAAACTCACTGAGCTGTATTTGATAATCTCATTAGTTCCATAATTTCCTAAAAATTCAAAATTCTCAGTTGAATCAGAAAAAATTATAGTTGTTGTTTTTAAATTTAAATTTTCAGCTAAATTTTTTCCAAAAGAAATTGACTCCAAAGAGGATTTCTTTAGTTTTCCGTTCCATGTTTCAGCAAAAATAAGAATACACATAATATATTAGTTTTTATAATACTTTTGCTTCATTTCGTAATAGAGTTATTAATTCACTTACATTTTCTGAGTCAATCATTTTACATTCAGATTTTCCTTTTGGTAATAGAAATTCTTTTAATTTTAAATTATCTTCTATATTTTCTTCTACTGTAATAACTTCTAATGGTTTGTTTCGGGCCATCATAATCCCCCTCATCGAAGGAATTTTAAGTTCTTTTTCTTCAACTAAGCCCTTTTGACCAGCAATTACAATAGGCTTTTTTGATTGACAAATCTGTACTCCATTATCGATTTCATTTTTCACGGTGATATTTTCTCCTTCTATATTCATTCCAACACAACCATTAGCTAATGGGATATTTAACATTGCTGCAATAAAACCGGGAACTTTTCCTCCGTTGTAGTCGATAGATTCTTTTCCGCAGAAAATCAAATCAAATTGATTTTCTTTTATATATTTTGATAAATATTTTGCTATTGAATTAGCTTCCAAACTATTTGATTCTATTCGAACAGCTCTATCTGCTCCAATTGCTAAAGCCTTTCTTAATATAGGGTCATTTTTACTTGCTCCAACATTTAAAACGGTAATATCTGCTCCTGTTTTTTCTTTAATAAAAATAGCTTTTGTTAAACAAAACTCATCAAATGGATTAATAATATAAGTGATTCCACTTTCTTCAAGTTTAGTGTTATTTTCTATAAAATTTATTTTCGATGTTGTGTCAGGAACAACACTTAAGCAAACAACTATTTTCATAGGTAGTAAAGTTATGATATTTATAATTATCCAAGGTAAATTATTTAAATAATTTTATCTTTATTAATTGATAAACTAAAACAATGAGAGAAATTCAATTTAGACAAGCTGTGATGGAAGCTATGAGCGAAGAAATGACATTAGATAATCGTGTTTTTTTAATGGGGGAAGAAGTTGCGGAATACAATGGAGCCTATAAAGCTTCTAAAGGGATGTTAGAGAAATTTGGGCCTAAAAGAGTAATAGACACTCCTATTTCAGAATTAGGTTTTTCAGGGATAGGTGTAGGGGCTGCGATGAATGGTTTGAGGCCGATAATAGAGTTTATGACATTTAATTTTTCTTTAGTTGGTATAGATCAAATAATTAATAATGCTGCTAAAATGATGCAAATGTCAGGTGGTCAATTTAATATTCCTATTGTTTTTAGAGGGCCTACAGGTTCAGCAGGTCAGCTAGGTGCCACACACTCTCAGTCATTTGATAATTGGTTTGCTAATTGTCCAGGTTTAAAAGTTGTTATTCCTTCAAATCCATATGACGCAAAGGGTCTTTTAAAATCATCTATTCGTGATGATAATCCGGTTATTTTTATGGAATCTGAAGTAATGTATGGTGATAAAATGGTTGTTCCAGAAGAAGAATACACTATTCCTATTGGTAGCGCAAAAGTATGTGAAGAAGGCAATTCTGTTACAATTGTTTCTTATGGAAAAATGATGAAAACTGTTTTTGCTGCTGCTTCAGAATTAAAAAAAGAAAGTATTTCAATTGAGATTATAGATTTAAGAACAATCAGGCCATTAGATTATGAAACAATTATAGAATCTGTAAAAAAAACCAATAGGTTGATTATAGTTGAAGAGAGTTGGCCTTTTGGTTCGATATCATCAGAAATCACATATCATATTCAGCAAAATGCATTTGATTTTTTGGATGCGCCAATTGGTAGAATTTGTGCTGCGGATGTCCCTATGGCATACGCCCCTAATTTAGTGAAAGAATTTTTACCAAAAGCAGAAACAATTATAGAGAAAGTAAAAAATGTACTTTATTTATAATTTTAAATTTTTATTTATTATTTGAGTTATTTTTTGAAAATCGTCTTCTTTCTTTTCATAATTTAAGTTATCAGTTTCAATAACTACATGATTATTTTTATAGTCAGCAAAAAAAGCTTCATATCTTTCATTTAATCTATTTAAGTAATCTATTCGGATACTTTCCTCATAATTCCTCCCTCTACTTTGTATTTGATTAACTAAATTAGGAACTGATGACTATAAATAAATTAAAAGGTCAGGTGGTTTTACAAAAGATTCCATTAAAGAAAAAAGGGTCAAGTAATTTTCATAATCTCTAGAGGACATTAGTCCCATCGCATGTAAATTAGGAGCGAAGACATAAGCATCTTCATAAATTGTTCGGTCTTGTATAATTGTTTTTTTAGAATCAGCAATTTCTTTTATTTGTCTGAATCTACTATTTAAAAAGAAAACTTGTAGGTTAAATGACCATCTTTGCATATCTAGATAAAAGTCATTTAGGTAAGGATTGTTGTCAACGGCTTCAAAAGAAGGTTTCCATGAATAATGTTTTCCTAACATTTTACAAAGAGTGGTTTTTCCAACTCCAATATTTCCTGCTATAGCAATATGCATGATAATATATTTTTATTTAGGTTAATATATAAATACTTTAAATAATTTCCTACTGACTTAATTTTTCTTCCGAAAAAAAATTCTGTTTCAGAACAAATAAATTGTTTTTCGAAATATAGAATAAACTATTTTCAGGTAGTGTTTTTAAAAAAAATAAATTACTCAAATCCATTATGCTAGATTTATATAATTTATCTTTTATGTGTAAATATAGAAAGTCTTCATTAAAGAATAATCTCTGACAATTCTTTAGTTTTTCTATTTTTGTAGTAATTAAATTTTCATCTAAAATCAGGATTTCCTCATTATTTAATATTACAATTTTCTCATTATTTAAAAATAATTTCAGGTATTCGCTTTTTTTGATTTTTATATTTGAGTTGTAGTTTTTGAACTCCATTTTTTTGAAATCGTAAGTGCAGATTTCATTGCTTTTTTCAGAAAGAAGAAAGATTAAATTAGAGTGAGTTTCAATGTCAGATATTATATTGTTTTGAAGATTTTGAACTTTTAATTCTAGGTTTAATTTATTCAAATTTTTATCCAAAAAAATAATGGTTTGTGATTCTTTAAAAAAAAGAGTAACCCGGAGTGGATTTCTAGTTATTATTTTTGTTAAATCACCGTATTCAGAAAAATTATACTCTAATCTTTGATTGTTAGATTTTTTGATTTTAATAATTTTATTTTTTTTACATAAAAAAATATTTTCAAATGGATCTATGCTAATTTTCTTCGTTCCGTTTGTGTTTTGGATTACTTGTGCGTCAATATTGAAATTCAAAACTAAAAAAATAAATAAAAATAATTTAGTCATAAAAATTTTAATAATTCGTTCATTTTTTTTCTATCATTTGATAATCTAGGGATTTTATTTTGACCTCCTAATTTATTTTTTGTTTTTAACCATTTGTAAAAAAAGTTTTTTTCAACAGAATGTATTATTGGTGGTTTTAGTAATAAGTTTTTTGATCTTTTAGCCTCGTAATCTGAATTGTTTTTTTGTAATGTGTGATCTAATATTTTCGTGAATTTTTGCATGTCTTTTGGGGCTAAGCTAAATTCTATAATCCATTCATGACAACCTGAATGATTCGAGAAGAATTTAGGAGCTACTGTATAATCATTAACAATAGAATCAGTTTTTTCAGCAGCATTTTTAATGGCTTGTTCTGTATTATGAATCATTATCTCTTCTCCAAAACAATTGATAAAATGTTTAGTTCTTCCGGTAATTATTATTTTATATGGATTTATTGAGGTAAACTTCACAGTATCACCAATTTTATATCTCCAAAGACCGCCATTTGTAGTTATAACAATAGCATAGTTTTTATTTTTTTTCACCTTTTTTAAAGGTATTATTTCTTGAGACTCTTTTCCATTAACTATAGGTATGAATTCATAGAAAACACCATAATCAAGCATTAATAATAGGTCTTGTTTTTGAAGGTTGTTTTGAATAGCAAAAAAACCTTCGGATGCATTGTATATTTCTAAATAGTTTATTTTTTTTCCAATTAATTTTTTAAAAGATTTTATATATGGAGACATGCTAATTCCTCCATGCATATAAAGTTCTAAATTAGGCCATATTTCTTCTATTGTTTTTTTTTGAGTTTTTTCTAAAATTTTCTCTAAAAGTAAAATTGTCCAAGAAGGGACGCCAGAGATTGAGTGAACATCTTCATTAATAATTTCAGAAATCATTTTTTCAATTTTTTCCTCCCAATTAGACATTAGTGCTATTTCTCTTTTTGGAGTACTTATTAATTGAGTCCAAATAGGTAAGTTGTCAATTAATATTGATGAGAGATCTCCAGTCAAAATTTTACTATTTTTTTCCAATTTGTTACTTCCTCCAATCATTAAGCTTTTTCCGGAAAAAATTTTGGTGTTAGGGAATTCGTTTACATATATTGAAAGTAAATCTTGCCCTCCTTTTAAATGGCAGTTGTTTAGTGAGTCTTTAGTAATTGGAATGAATTTGCTTTTTTCATTTGTTGTTCCCGATGATTTTGCAAATGAAAAAACTTTCCCTCTCCATAAAACATTTTTCGATCCACTTTTTATTAACTCTACATAAGGTTTGATGTCTTCATAACTTTGTATTGGGACTTTTTTTTGAAAATCAGTATAATTATTAATTTTTGTATAATTATATTTTCGTCCCCAAATTGTGTCTTTAGATTGTAAAATTAAATTTTTTAGTACTTCATCTTGTGATTTTATGGGTTCTTTTATGAATTTATTTATTCTATGAATTCTTTTTTTAATTACCCAAGAAATAATAGGATTAAATATATTATATTTCACAAATTACTAGTATTAATATTATAAAATTACAAAATCAAAATGTATAAAGTGTTAATAGGTAAAATGAAAGTAGTTAATAGTAATCCAGTAGAATATTATTTTTTAATAAATGATTCTTGGATGTCTATGAATCATTTTATTGGAAAAAAATTATCTTTTATTTGGTCTGGATATGTTTTTTGTTCCTGTGGTAAAAAAATGAAAAAATTTTACAGACAGAACTTTTGTTATGAATGCTTTTGGAATTCGCCGGAGGCGTCTCCTAGTATTTTTAAGCCTGAATTATGCCAAGCTCATTTAGGAATTGAAGAAAGAGACTTAGAGTGGGAAAAAAAATTTCAATTGCAGCCGCATGTAGTGTATTTATCTATTTCAAGTGGCTTAAAAGTAGGAGTTACAAGAAAAAACAGTATAGAAACTCGTTGGATTGATCAAGGCGCTATTGAAGGAATTGTTTTAGCTGAAACTCCAAATAGGTATTTGGCTGGAAAAATTGAAGTTAGCTTGAAGGAGCATCTTGCAGACAAAACATCTTGGATGAAAATGCTTAAAGGAGAAGTAAATAAAGTTGATTTAATTCAAAAAAAACAAGAAGTAATTAATTTGATAAGTGATGATTTTCAACCTTATGTAGTTGAGGGTAATAATTTAAAAAAGATTACATTTCCAATTCAAAGTTATCCCAAAAAAATAAAAAGTATTTCTTTAGAGAAACAAAATGTTTTGGAAGAGAAATTAGTAGGAATAAAAGGGCAGTATTTAATCTTTGATAGTAATCATGTTTTTAATGTAAGACGACATACAGGTTTTTTTGTTGACTTAGTTATAATTTAATTTCTTCTCCAACATTTAAGTTGAACTTTTTCCTTATAGTTATTACAAAAATATATATGATTGGTGTGTCAATTAGAGCTACTGTCATCTTAAATAAGAATCCATTAATAAATAATTTTTTTAGTGCTGGCCAATTTTCAGGATATCCTGTAAGAGTCATCAGAAGGAAGAGAATTAAAAATGTATCAATCAATTGAGAAAAAATGGTTGATAAATTATTTCTTAGCCACAAGTGTTTTCCGTGTGTTAATTTTTTCCAAAAATGAAAAATTCTGATGTCAATTAATTGACACACTAAGTATGTAAATAAAGAGGCGGCCATAGCAATTCCGAATTCACCAAAAACTAAAGAGAAAGTTTCATTATCTACTGGGGAATTCAAGTCTGCTGGTGCAATTTCAGCTAAATACATTATCCCTAATATAATAATGCTCGAGATTATTCCAGAGATAACTACAAAATTTGCTTTTTTCTGACCATATACTTCTGAAATAACATCAGTGATTAGGAATGTTACAGGATAGGCAATTAAACCAACTGATTGGTTGAAAGTTAAGTTTAAAAAATTAATTTTTATACTAAAAAATTTTAAAAATATAAGGTTGCATGTCACCAGGCATGATATAAATATTCCTGTCAAGATTATATATAATAATAAAGCTTGATTTTTTTCTTTCATTTAATTTATGTTAATATGTATAGGTAGTTTAGTTTGAATACCTTGTTGATTTTTTATCAATCTTTCTATTTTTTCTACCTCCAAAGTTTTCACAAATGAGTGTATATTATCATAAGTTTTATAATTTGTTTGAAATTCTTCGATAAGGCTTTCAAAAAAATCTTTTTTCTTTGGGTATTCAATTACTTGATAACTTTCTAATTCTACAACTTTTGCTGCATACTCTATTGCATCAGTTAGATTGCCTATTTCATCCACTAATCCTCCTTTTTTTGCTTCTTTCCCACTCCAAATCCTTCCTTGTGCAATTTCATGAATATCTTGTTTCTTTTTTTTTCGCCCATCAGAAACTCTCTCTAAAAAAGTGTTATATGTTTCGTCAATTAGCCCTCCCAAGATTTCTTTTTCTTCGTTATTAAAAAGTCTGTTTAGGTTTCCAAAATTTGAAAAATTATTTGTATTAATTTCATCAAAATGAAGCTTTAATTTATTTTTAAATAAATCTTCCATTTTAAAAAATAAACCAAAAACTCCAATTGATCCAGTAATTGTATTATTTGAGGCAAATATTTTATCTGCATTACAGGATATATAATAACCTCCAGATGCAGCAACATCTCCCATGGAAACAATTAAAGGTTTGACTTTTTTTAATTGTTCTAATTCGTGCCATATCATGTCTGAAGCTAAAGCGCTACCTCCTGGGGAATTTACTCTTAGTACAACTGCTTTTATATTATCATCTTCTTTTAGCTCTCTAATTAATTTGCTATGGCTTTGAGGGCTTATTTGATCATTGTCTCCATCTGAAATTTCTCCTTCAGCATAAATGATTGCAATTTTATTTTTTAAATCAATCTTCTCATTTGCGTTTAAAACATCACTTAAAGAAACAAAAGAAATTTTTTCATCATACAGTCCAAATGTATTTTTAACTTTTCCAATATTTATTTTTTCTTTTAATGAATTACTGAATTCTTGTGGGTATCTTTGCCCATCAATTAGTATGGATTCGTTATTTATACTCCAGTTTTCAAGAACATTATTTGCACTTATGTTTAATGCTTCTTTTGTTTTATTTCTGCTCTTTGAAATGTCATGAAGTGTTTGTTCCCAAAGATTATTTAATAATAATTGAGATTGTTCTTGGTTTTCTGGACTCATTTTTTTTAACATAAATGGTTCAATAGCTGATTTATATTTTCCGCTTCTAATGATTTCAGGTTTAATTCCAATTTCATTTAATGATTCAGTTAAAAAAACAGAATTCATGCTTAAACCTCTAAAATCAACGCCTGTTTTTGGATATATTAAAATAGAATCTGAAGTTGAAGCAAGATAATATGCAGATTGACTTAAATACTTAGAATAGGACCAGATAAATTTTTCTGAATTTTTAAAATCTATTAACGCATCTCGGATTTCTTTTAAAGAAGCCCATCCGCCTGGACCCTCAAATTCATCCAGCTCTAATAAAATTCCACTAATATTTTTATTTTTTGAAGCTAATTCAATTGCTGATAAAACAGCATATAAATTTAGATTCTCATTGTTATTTGGATTAGATATATTGTTTAATGCGCCCATGGTATTAAAGTCTGTATTTGGACTGTCATAAATAGGGTAATTTAATTTAATTTTTAAAACACTATTAGGTTGTATATTTTTAGTTTCTTCTTTTTTTTGATTAGAAAGTAAAGACATGATAGTTGAGATTATCAGGAAGAATAATATCATTCCGGCAATTGTGGTTCCAATTATAGAGCTAAGAATATTTTTTAAAAATGAATATTTTTTTTTTGGCTTAGTATTTTTTTCTATCTTTTTCATATGAGTAAAACAATTTTTTTATCTATAGGTACAAATAAAGGAGATAAAATTTCTAATTGCAAATTAGTAACAAAAAAGATTAAATTAATATCAGATGTAATAAATATATCATCTATATATAAAACGGAATCTTGGGGTTTTTCAGCTGACTTTTTTTTGAATTTTGTGATAGAAATAAAAACTAATTTATCTCCACATAACTTGTTAGACGGATTGTTGAAAATTGAAAATGAAATGGGTAGATTTCGAACAAAAAATATCAAAAAAAAACAATATGACTCAAGAGTTATAGATATTGATATTTTATTTTTTGGTAATGAAATAATTAGATCAAAAGAATTAATTATTCCTCATCCTAAATTAAATTATAGAAGTTTCACATTAATTCCGTTATGTGAACTAAAGCCTTATTTTGTTTGTCCGATTTCAAATAAAACAATAGAAGATATTTTAAAAAATTGTAAAGACACGAGTTTTGTTAAAAAAATAACAGAGACTATTAATTTATAGTTTTATATATATTTGTTTCAATGTTCAATTGTAATAAAAATAAATTTATAATATTTTTTGTCATGTTACTTTTTTTTGGTTGTAGATCAAAAAAAATGAATGTAAAAAATAATAATCTCTTTTCAGAAGATAATTTAATTGTAAAGATTAAGCAAGATGATGATTTAATGATTGACTCAGATGGTGATGGTGTAGTAAACAGATTTGATTTAGAAAAGAATACGCCAATTGGAAATTCTGTTGATAAATCTGGGCGCTCTTTAGATGTGGATAACGACGGTGTTCCGGATTATATAGATGATGACCCATTCTCAACTTTAGGGTCTTTTGTTAATGAAAATGGAAGAGAATTAGATGATGATGGAGATGGTGTCCCAAATAATAAAGACCTAGAGTTAAACACAAAAAACGGAAATTGTGTCAATAGTACAGGGGAATCAACAATTTGTCAAAATGCAGTTTTGCCAATTATTTATTTTAATCCTAGTAGCAGTAAGGTTGAGGATTTTAATTTAGATAGACTAAGAGTAATCTCTTCTATTTTAAGATCAAATTTAAATTATAAAGTGAAGATTATAGGTTTTTTTGATTTTAATGGATTAGAGTCCTATAATGTTAATTTAGACTTTAAAAGAGCAAGTGCTGTTATGGAACAGCTTTCTAATATTTTTGGAATAGATTTAGACAGAATGACAATAGAGAAAAATTTATTAAATGAGAAGACTGAGGATAACATACTCAGAAAAGTTGAGTTTAAATTATTTTAAGTTTATTTTAATGAAATATCCCACAAAATAATCGCAACACAAATAGAAACATTCATCGATTTTTTTTGTCCATGTTGAGGTATTTCAATACAGTAGTCAGAATTAGTAATTACACTAGAAGATATTCCCTTTACTTCATTTCCAAAAATAAAAGCTAATTTTTCATCTTTTTTTGGTTGATAATCTGTTAAAACTATACTTTTGGTAGTTTGTTCAATAGAAATAATTGTATAATTAAGTTCTCGTAATTTTTTTATCGCATCTAAAGTTTTTTCATGGTACTCCCATTCAACAAAATTAGTTGCGCCTAATGCAGTTTTGTTAATTTCTCTGTTAGGAGGAGTTCCGCATATTCCACATAGGATTAATTTTTTAATTTTAAATCCGTCGCAAGTTCGAAAAATGGAACCGATATTATTTAAACTTCTTATGTTGTCTAGTATAATTATATTTTTTTTTCTCATTTGATTTTTTGTGAAATCCTATAGATTAAAATTAAATTTTAATAATTTAAACAATTAGAATATAAATATACCTTATATATACAATAGAAAAAGAATGGAAGAAAAAAAACAAACTCCATTAATGAAGCAATATGCTTCTATAAAGTCAAAATATTCGGATGCATTGCTTTTATTTAGGGTGGGGGATTTTTATGAAACATTTAGTCAAGATGCAATTGAAGTTTCGAAAATATTAGGTATTATTTTAACAAAACGAGCAAATGGGTCATCAAATGTAGAATTGGCCGGATTCCCATATCATTCATTGAATACATATTTACCGAAATTAGTTAAAGCAGGTAAAAGAGTTGCTATATGTGAGCAACTTGAAGATCCTAAAATGACAAAAAAAATTGTTAAGAGAGGTGTTACCGAGTTAATCACTCCCGGTGTTTCTTTAAATGATCAAATATTAGATGAATCAAAAAACAATTTTTTAGCGTCCATTTATTTTAACGATAAAATAAATGGAGTATCCTTTTTAGATGTTTCTACAGGTTCTTTTTTCTTGGCAGAAGGTTCATTAGATTATATTAATAAGTTACTTGTTAATTTTTCTCCAAGCGAAGTGTTAATCCCAAAGAAATATAAACAAATTATAAATCAAAAAATTCCATCTAATTTTTATTTTTACCCCGTTGATGACTGGTTATATACATTGGATTATGCTAAGGAAGAATTGGAATCTCAATTTAAAACAAAATCATTAAAGGGTTTTGGTGTGGAAAAAATGTCAAGTGGTTTAATTTCATCAGGAGTTATTTTATATTATTTAAAACAAACACAACATGAAAGATTAGATCACATTCTAAATATAAAAAGAATAGATAGAGAGGATTATGTGTGGATGGACCAATTTACCATTCTAAATTTAGAGATATTTAATTCTGTCAATCATAATGGGATAAGTTTACTTCAAGTTTTAGATGAAACAGTTACTCCAATAGGCTCTAGAATGCTTAGGAGATGGTTAGCTTTTCCTTTATTACAAAAAGATAAAATTGAAGAAAGGCAAGGTATTGTTCAATTTTTAATAAACAATGAAGCTTTTTTAGATGATTTTTCTTCTTTATTTAAGAAAATAGGTGATTTAGAACGCATGGTTGCTAAGATTTCAACTGCAAGAATTTCTCCTAGAGAATTAGTTCAATTTAAGAATTCTATAAAAACTATTTCTATAATTAAGAAAACTTCAAAATCAAAAAAAACAACTCAGTTGTTTAAATCGTTAATCAATGAATTAGATGAATGTGTAAGTGTTGTTTCTAATATAGAGTCCCAAGTAAATGAAGAGGCTCCAGTTTTAATTTCGAAAGGCAATGTAATAAAATCAAATTTTTCTAATGAATTAGATGAGTATAGAAAAATTACAACTAATTCTGAGGAGATTTTGGAAAAAATCAAAGAAAGAGAAATCGAAAAAACAGGCATTTCATCACTAAAAATTTCATATAATAATGTATTTGGTTATTATTTAGAAGTTAGAAATAAATATAAAGAACATGTTCCAGAATCTTGGATTAGAAAGCAAACCTTGGTAAGTGCTGAGCGATATATTACAGAAGAATTAAAAGATATCGAAACAAAAATTATACATGCTAAGTCTAATATTTTAGAACTAGAGTCTAAACTTTATGAAAGTTTGATTAGTTCTTTAAAAATTCATATTTCTGTCTTTCAGAAAAATGCTTCTATACTCGCTTCTATAGATTGTTTTTTGTCATTTGCTATTGTCTCAAAAAAGAACAATTATGTTAAGCCTACAATTTCTTTAAAAAATCATATTGATATTAAAAATGGTCGTCATCCAGTTATAGAATCTACTTTTTCAGATGGTGAGGTTTATGTTCCCAATGATATATACTTGGATGATAAAAATCAGCAAATTATTATTATAACAGGTCCTAATATGTCAGGAAAATCGGCTTTGCTTAGACAGACTGCATTGATAGTTTTAATGGCTCAGGTCGGTTGTCATGTTCCTTGTGAAAAAGCAACAATAGGCTTGGTTGACAAGATATTTAGTAGAGTAGGTGCTTCTGATAATATATCTCAAGGAGAATCTACATTTATGGTTGAAATGAATGAGTCGGCTAGTATTTTAAATAATTTATCTGATAGAAGCTTGATATTATTAGATGAAATAGGAAGAGGTACTAGTACATTTGACGGAGTGTCAATTGCTTGGGCAATTGCAGAATTTTTACATAATAATCCCTTTAAAGCTAAAACTCTTTTTGCTACCCATTATCACGAATTAAATGAAATGGCCGAAAAATTTCAAGGAATTCAAAATTTTCATGTTTCAGTAATAGAAAAAAACAACGAAATTTTATTTGTTAGAAAATTAGAAAAAGGTGGGTCTAATCATAGTTTTGGAATCCATGTTGCAAAAATGGCTGGAATGCCCCCTTCTATATTAAGTAGAGCTCATGAAATGTTAAATTGGTTAGAAAGTCATAGAAGTTCCAAAAAATTAGACAAAAGAAAAGAAAATATGCAACTTAGCTTTATTCAGTTAGATGACCCTATCTTAGAAGAGATAAAGCAAGAACTTATAAACACAGATATTAATAGCTTAACTCCAGTTGAGGCTTTAATGAAATTGAATAACATAAAAGAAAAAGTTAATCCTAAAAAATCAAAGAAATAATTTCTTCTGATTCTTTATCTTATAAAAATAAGTCATTATATTTGTCGACTCTATAAGCGAGTGTAGCTCAGGGGTAGAGCACGACCTTGCCAAGGTCGGGGTCGAGGGTTCAAATCCCTTCACTCGCT
>MDSW01076292.1_pt1 | contig 26944 bp, 26 predicted proteins | sample 811171 | NCBI WGS metagenome assembly MDSW01 (sample SAMN05326641, study PRJNA326480) | marine metagenome | isolation source: seawater | place: Atlantic Ocean: North West | collected 2012 | reverse complement strand
GAAGTTAACCGTAAGCATGTCGAGCGTTGTTTGTTAGCTCGTAAATATCAATTCACACACTTTTAAATGGCGAGTATAACTACGCTATGGCTGCCTAAGTATAGTATTTAGGCCGTCTTTGCTTCCGAATAAAAGAAAGCTCAGTGCTTTTATTCATATGAAGTATCATAGAAAGATTGAGCTAGTTTTTTAGTGCTTCGACCAAAAAACGAAATTTAAGAAGATAAGGTTGGAGTTCGGTTGTGTTTTTCCTTTTCTTTCCCGACAATCAAAAAACAATAAACATGTAGAAAGCGTTTGGGTTCCTTGTTTGGACGTGGGTTCGATTCCCACCAGCTCCACTTGCTAATTTAAAATAAAAATTATTTTAAAAATCTTAATGTGAAGTTATTGAAAATTTTGTGTTGATCAATATTTACAATATGACCTGAATTATTGACTTTTTGTAAAAAACAGTTAGACTTATCTTTCACATATTCTTCAATCTGTCGCACAAAAAGATAATCCTCAATTCCTGAAATAAATAATGTTGGCTTTGAAAGTTTAAGTTTAGAAATATCGTCAATAGTGCGTTTAATATCAGGCAACAACCTAAGCCAATTTTTAAAAGCTTTATTTTTTATCTTTTTAGCCTCATTGATGAAGACTCTTCTAGAAACTCTGTGTTCTTTACTTGGCATTATAATTAAGGCGAATAAACGGTATAAAATGATGTTAGGAGTAAAACCTTTAATTGCTTGTGCTGTTCTTAAAAGAAATAATGTACGAGTTGAAAAGCTAGTAATTGCACCACTTAATATAACCTTATCGACAATTTTTGGATATAGATCAGAAATCTTAGTAATGATAATTGTACCTAATGAAACACCAATGAAATGAGATTTTTTGAGTTTTAAATGCTGAATAACCTCAACCACTTCATCAACCACTACATTTAATGAGTAATCATTATTGACAGGTAAATCGTTAGACATTCCATGTCCCCTAAGATCTATAAGTAATAAATTAAAATGTTCTTTTAATACTTTAACTTGTTTATGCCAAATTGTACTACTGCCACCAGCTCCATGAATAAATGTTATCCATGCGGCATCATCAGACTTTATAAAATGTTTAAATTTTAACAAGAGTATTAAACTAAATTATTGATTAAAAATAATCTTCTTTTCAAAACTACCATCATCGTAAAAGTAGATGTATGGATTATTAGAATTTAAATTATTAACTGTTTCACCTAAAATATTCTTTATGAATAAAAGTTGTCTTTCTGACTTTTCGAAATTTGTAATATTAGATATAACATCACAATTTACCGTTCCTAAATCGAAGTAGCTAGAACATTCTGAATCCTGATTATCAGTAATAGCAAACTCATACTGGGTTTCGCCATCAGCTAAAAATGGACCTAATTGATAAAAGGGCTCTCCATACTCATAAGAACCGTAATTCGTACCATTACCCTGAATAGTAAAGTTATAAGCCATAGGATTTTCAACATCAAATTCTATATCGACCAAAAAATAACCTAAGCTATCACATTTTCCTGCCTCGGCAAATACATTAGAAATAATACAGTCTGTAGAATCCTCATTACATTCTTGCCAATCAGAAGCATCAAAAGAGATATTATCCAACAAAACATAATCTTCAGCATTCATTAGCATTATATTATTTTCAGAAAATTCATAATTATACATAATTTGTAACTCAAATTCTGCATTAATAAGTGCTAATTGAGAGTCTGACGCTAAATAGCTAAAAGCAATATACTCGAAGCATACCATATCATCCTCAAAATCATAAACAAACATAGAATCAGATGTAAACTCCACATAATCATATTCGTTGGCTAAATAATATTGTCCCTCAAAGGAAATGCCAGAACTATCAAGAGTAAAGGTAATAGGAAATGAACAGACAAGTTCAGAGTTACCAGCAAAAAACCCTTCGTAAAGTAATAAGGATCCCTCAAAAGGAATACTAAAAAATTCTTCAAAATATAATGTTCTCGTATCACTATAGTTAGAACCAAAACCATACACATTTCCAGCATCCATACCTTCCTCAGCAATTTCTTCTCCATCGGAATTTACTAATATAAAACCTGCATAACCAAAAAATTCTGATGAAGTAAAGAAAGTAGACATATTAATAGTTAAAGTAGCTTCTCCATCATTTGTCATAAAATTAAATGAATCAATTTCTATATTAATAGAATCACAAATTGAAGAATTTGAATTAAAAGTTGAGCAATCTATAATATTTCCTTTATCATCCAATGCAGAAATATAGGATGTTACTCCTGCACAAGATGAGGCTTCACATGAATTCACATAAAATTCGCCATCACAACCACAGACTGGATCATATAAAGCAAAACAAATACAATTAGGATCAATGGCCAAAGAATCTATACAATCCTGCTGAGCAAATATAAAAAGTGGATAAATTGAAAAAAAGAATATTATTTTCTTAAACATAATTATAAATTTAATTAAATTTAGTTAAAATTATGTAATTAACTGAATAATAAAGTTTAAACTGACAATTTGACTATTAAACTATAGTTGGCATAGTATTTGTTATTTAAAAATGTGCAAACAAACTGATTATTATGAATGTTCCAAGTAAAATAAAAAATTTATCATCATTTGAATTAGAGAAACTTTGCAATCTTTTAGAGTGTGATAAAATAGAGCTAGAAGAATTTGAAAAATTAGCACTTCAGATAGTTGATGAAACTGAACACACCTACGATGCAATGATGAAAATTCTTCAAAAAGGCCTTAACTTGAGAGAAGCTATTATTATTGGTATGATAATTGGTAGAAAAGAAGGATATCTTCAAGCTGAATCTGATATGGAAGAAGAAATTAAAGATAAATTATATCAAGCCTTTAGAGGAAATAGAAATCAATAATTTTTTTTGCACTCACCTTTTACGCTTATAATCACTTAAATCTGTATTTTTGTATAGCTTTTTACTGTTATAGTTATACATAATGATTACAGACTATTCACAAATACTTCAAAAACTTGAACAACTCAAACCTGTCAAATACGCCAATACCCGCAATTTCATCAATGGAGATGTAAGCAAATTATCTCCATATATTTCTAGAGGTGTAATTTCTACCTTAGATGTTTTTAAATATGTTATAGCAAAAGGATATCCTTTTTATAAAATCGAAAAATTTATACAAGAATTAGCGTGGAGAGATTATTGGCAACAAATTTGGATTAATAAAGGAACACTTATCAATTCTGATTTGAAAAATAAACAATTAGGTGTTAAAAATTACCTGATTCCAAAAGCTATAATTGATGGCAAAACTTCAATAAAAGCAATAGACGTTAGTATAGAAGATTTTTATAAAAATGGATACATACACAACCACCTACGTATGTACATTGCATCACTGTGCTGTAATGTGGCTAAGTCGCATTGGAAATTACCTGCTCAATGGATGTATTATTATTTGTTAGATGGAGATTGGGGAAGTAATGCTTTGAGCTGGCAGTGGGTATGTGGCAGCAATAGCCATAAATTATATTATGCTAATCAGAACAACATTAATAAATACTGCCATACCACGCAAAAAAATACTTTTCTTGATATCGAATACAATCAGTTTAATGATTTAAATATCCCAAAAGAATTAATAGAACTAGAGGATATTATACTGACTACACCACTCCCCAAAATGACTAAAGAAATTATAATTGATATTAACAAGCCTACATTGATATACAACTTTTATAACCTAGATCCAAAATGGAAAATAAATATTGACGCAAACAGAATTCTTCTAATCGAACCATCTGTTTTTGAAAACTATCCAATTTCTAAAAAATCAATGGAATTTATGATAGACTTGTCTAAAAATATTAATAGCATACAACTATACGTTGGCGAATTCAAAGAATTAAAAAAAATCACTAAAGAAAGTAATATCTACTTTAAAGAACATCCTTTAAATAAAGAATATTTTGGATATGAAGAAAGTAGAGATTGGATGTTTCCTTCTAAAGAAAACTATAATAGTTTTTTTAAATATTGGAAAATTTGTAAAAAAAATCTTATGTCTATTTAAATATTTTTTTTTAAAAAATAGGTTTAAACAAAACATTAAATTTAATTCATAAATTTATCAAAGATTTATTCGAATTAAATTTAAAATTTTATTGATCCATATGAAAAGGTTTTTAATACTACTATCATTATTTATCAATGTTGATTCTTATGCTCAAGTTTTAATTAATGAGTTTTCTGCTCATAAAGGGATCTTTGATGAAAATAACATAGAATCAGATTGGATTGAACTATACAACAATAGTAATCAAGTTGAACAATTATCAAATTATTTTTTATCAGATGATTTAAATAATCTAGAAAAATGGCAATTACCTAATATTTTATTAGAACCATATCAGTATATAATTTTTTATGCATCATCAAAAAACACACAATTCAATGACGGCATAAACAATTATTACCATACTAACTTCAAACTTTCTCCATCTGAACACATTTCATTATATAATGGTAATGAAATTATTGATAGCACATTTATTAATAATGACTTATATTTTGGGATTTCAATGGGTAAGTATCCAAATGGTTCCAATCAATGGTGCTATTTCGATAATTCAACACCGAATTTATCAAATCTTACTAGCGTTTGTTATTCTAACATTACAAGTCAAGCAATTTTGAATTTAGAATCAGGATGGTATAATTCTCCTCAAACCATTATTATAGAGCCCCAAATAAACTCAACAGTTTATTATACTACTGATGGAAGTATTCCAACAATAGATGATATGCTTTACAGTAAACCATTAAATGTTAATGAAAATACAATATTATCATTTAGATCATATTCTGATAATAAATTGCCATCAAAAATTAACGATAGAACTTTTCTTTTTGAAGAAGATAATTACCAATTAGCTGTTTTTTCTATTCACACTGATCCAAATAATCTTTGGAGTAATGACAGCGGGATTTATGTTTCTGGCGATAATCCAAGTTCAGATTATCCCTATTATGGAAGTAACTTTTGGCAACCTTGGTCACGATTTTCAAGAATAGAATATTTCGACGAGAATAAAATAAAAAAAGCTGAAGAAAGTATTGATTTAGAAATTCACGGTGGTTGGTCTAGAGCTGAACCTCAAAAATCATTTAGAATAGATCTTAAATCAAAATATACCGGTAGATTAGAAGAAATTATTATTCCATCAAAAAGTAATATCGGAAGTTATAATAATTTTAATCTCAGAAATGGAGGGCAACACACCTGGTCAGATAAAATACAAGATGCAATCATTGCAAGAACTTCCTCTGAAACAAATGTAAATTATATGGCTTATGAACCCTGTATTATATATTTAAACGGTGAATACTGGGGTATATATGGAATAAGAGAAAAAATTGATGAACATTATATTGAAGATAATTATGGATTTAATTCTGATAGCGTTGATCTATTAAACTCATTTGGTGTTTTAAGCGGAAGTGATATCAATGCTACAAACACCTATTACTCAATTATTAGTGAAGACCCAGAAAGCTTTGGCTTTTATGAGCTTTTTTCATCACATTGGAATATTGAAAATTATATTGATTATTTTATAATACAAACTTTGATTCAAAATATGGATTGGCTTGGAATAGCATGGGGTGCAAATAATATAAAATTATGGAGACCACAAGCAGAAGATGGAAAATGGAACTATGTATTATATGACACAGATGGTGCGTTAGGATATTTTGGACAAAGCTACTATGAAAACTACCTATTTTACGCAATGAACCCACTTTTCACAAATGAACACTCTCAAATATTTAATCACGTTTTACAAAATCAAATTTTTAAATGTGAATTTGCAAATCGATATGCAGATTTAATTAACTCAGTACTATCTTATGAAAATGTTGAAGAAAAAGCCAATATTATTAAAAATGATATTTACTACGCGATGCCAAAACATATTGAAAGATGGGAAAACTATGATAATTTAAACGGAACAATAAGTTCAATGACAGAATGGGAAAATAGCATTAATAATATATTGAGTTATTACTCAAATAGAATTGATCCTGCACGATATTTTTTAGGCACTACATTGAATTTAAATGGAATGGTTAATGTAAGCTTGGATATATTTCCTATCAACTCAGGAAAAATTGGCTTGAACACTATTTCAATTAATGATTTTCCTTGGGAAGGCATATACTACAATGGATGTGAAATTAGCCTTAATGCTATTGCAGACAGTGGATATTCGTTTAAATATTGGACAGATTTAGATGATAATATTATTTCAGAAAATAACTATATACAAATAAACTTAAATGAAGTTCAAGAACTTAAAGCTCATTTTGAAAAATGTGAGGATATACTCAATGTTTCAATTTATTCTGAAAATAATAACATTTATGCATCATTAATATCATCTAATGAACAAAATACATACTTATGGTACCAAAATGGGATCCCATATTCTACAGATAGTATTCTTTATCAACCATCAAGCGGAATATATCATCTAGAAGTTTCTAATAATTTATGCTCAATTATTTCTAATAAAATTAATTATAATGTTAACATAGATGAATTAGATAAAAAACAAGATTTAAATTTATACCCCAATCCATTTGTTAGTCAAGCAATTCTTGATTTATCTAAATTTCAAGATCAAAAATTGAATATTTTTATTAATGATATAAATGGAAGATTAGTTAGACAATACAATGAAATAAATGATAAAAAACTATTAATCAAAAAAGGTAAATTAAAAAGTGGCATATATATTGTAGAAGTAAAATCTCAAATGAAAACAAATAGAATTAAAATCGCTATAAACTAAAAATCAATTGTTAATCAAAAAATTGAAAAATTACAAGTGCATAAACAATAAATCTTAAGAACCTGAATAAAGACCACAATAAATATCTTTTAAAATTATACTTTATAAGTCCACAAGCCATACTAACAATTGAGTGAGGTAAAGGAGATACAGCGCCAAGAAAAACGAATAAACCTCCCCATTTTCTTAAGTTAATTATATGGGTATTAATTTTATTTTCTATATGATTTTTAATAGCTGGTATAAGAAATAATCTACTTCCAATAAAGTATGATAATGCACCCCCAACATATGAAATAAAAGAAAGAATAAATAAAGTTAAAAATGAATTTGACGATTTTGATGCCCAAGCAATAAATATTTCAGGCGGCAATAACCCCAAAAAAGACTCTGAAACTAAAAAAACTGAATAAATAATAATTGGCGAACATGTTTCAACAAGATTGGTAATTAAGTAGCCAATATCAATAATAAAATAGTCAACTAAAAATAAAAAGAAAATAAAAATTAAAGCTATTGCTAAACCTTTAAATGCTGTACTCTTAATAAAAGAATAAAAACGAGTTATTTTAAAATATCTATTTAATAGAGAAAGTCGCTTAAGAAAATTGCTATATGATGTATTATTAATCATTTAAAATGCACCTCTATTAGAGATTTTATTAATTATTGATAAACAGTACAAAAATAAAGTAATTTTAATTGAAAAACATTATTTCAATTGTTCATTAAATAGAAACAGAATTATTCTTAATAAAATACCGATAAATAAATTAATTATAGAAAAATAAAATTAATTATAGAAAAAGTAATGTATGCTATTTCTCTTTTTTATGAAATGAAAAAACTGAAAATTGTTTTTCACCATCAGGATAATCAGGAAAAGTTCTTACATCCCAAGTTTTGGTAGCCCATTGATCACAAGCACCCGAACCAAAATCAATTGAAGCAACCCAATTTCCATTATCGTCGTGATATTCAATTAATCCAGTGATTGGAGTTAAAATTGTTTTATTCCAATCATCAAAATAACATTCTTGCTTTAAAATCGGATCAACTATTGATTCAATATAACCATTATTTTGTAGTTCAGAACGCATTTCATATGCATCATGACTATATATTTCTGAGGAAATATTTTCAGATTTTTGACACGATACACAAAATATTATTGTAAAAATTAATAATGGAAAAAAAGATTTTATCATAACTTAAATTATTTTACATTCAAATATACTAAAAAAGTATTTTAGATGCTAAAATAACCAATAGAAAAAAGAATAGCTTGACCACCAATAATTACTCTATTATCTTTGTTTTCGCACAATAAATAACCTCCTCTTTCTGAAACTTGTTTAGCTTTTAAAATATTTTTATTGAGTAATTCAGACCAAAAGGGTATTAATGAACAATGAGATGATCCAGTTACTGAATCTTCCAAAATAGTTGCTTGCGGAGTAAAAAAACGAGATACAAAATCAACTTTAACACCTGGAGCTGTAAATATAACTCCTCCTGTACCTAAATTTATTTTATCAAATTTATGTCTATTAATTTGAATATCATATATTTCTTTCTCGCTTTCATAAACTAACATATAGTCTCTTGATTTATATATTTTTTTTGGTTGAATATTTAATGAATCTTTGAGTTTATTTGGTAATTTAGTTTTAATTGGCTTTCTGGATGGAAAATTTAGATAGTAAAATTCATCACTAAAAAGAACACTTAAATTACCACTAAGTGTTTTAAAATGGATTATATTAGACTTGTATTTTAATTCTGTTTTAATAATGTGCGCTGTGGCTAATGTTGCATGGCCACATAAATCCATCTCTAAGTCTGGAGTAAACCAACGTAAATGAAATTCATAACCATTTTTAATAAAAAATGCTGTTTCAGACACAGCATTTTCCCTTGCAATTTTTAACAAAAGTTCGTCACTTAACCACTCTTTTAGCGGGACTACACATGCAGGATTTCCTTTAAAAAGTTTATTTGTAAATGAATTTACCTGAAAAATTTGATATTTCATAAAAGCAAATAAACAAAATAAATGAATATTTACTAGATTAAAATTAATTAAATTAAATTAAAAAAAACAACATAGATATAATCAGACAAAAATTCATATATTTAAGAAATAAAAAATATTAACATGAAAAAAATCATTATCTCATCATTATTTTATTTAATACTTAATGCTACCTCGTATGCACAAGAAAAACCAGTAAGAATTGGGCTTAAGTTTGGTATTCCGAACGTTGCAGGATTAAGTTTAGAATATGCCACTCCCCTAATTGATAATAAATTAGCTGCAGCAATTGATTTTTCTTCAATTTCAATTTCAGCAGGTGAAACTAAAGTAAGTTTTTCGTATATAGAGGCCGGCGGAAATTATTACTTTATAAATGATGGAAAAGGACTTTATGGTAATATAAGTTTTGGAAGAATAGGGTCTAAAGTTGAATATGAAGATGCTGTCCTTGGAAGTGGTGAAGGAAAAGCAGGAATAAATTTAATTAATTTAAAAATCGGCGGTAAATTTGGAAATGGGTTTTACTTCAGACCTGAAATAGGTTTTGCTGCACTTGCTGGCAACTCTGAAATTGAAGTTGAATATACTGATCCATTTACAAATAATATAGTTGTTGAAAAAGAGGAAATTCCTGGATTTCTATCTGGAGGACCTGTATTTAACGTCGGTTTTGGCGTAGCATTTTAAAATAATTTTACTTCAAAAAATCTATTTTAGATTGCTAACAATTCCTTTCAACTCTTGTATCTGAATAATGATATTTTTTTCTTGCTCTAGAATAGAGCCTTCAAGACTTAAAATTTGTTTTTCAAGTTCAATAATTTTATCCTGCTTCTTTTTAGATTGATTTAAATCATTAATTAACCAAGCAAAAGCTATAAGTTCAATTATCAAAAGTATAAGAGTTAAAATAAGTTGTGTATTCATATTTAAATTAAATTATTTTGTATTCTTTTTAAGCCATTTTTGTTTAGCATATTTTTGCATATCAATAACCTGATCACTTTCATCCATTATTTCTAAACCTAGAAAAGTTTCAATAACATCTTCCATAGTAATTATTCCTTCAAGACCACCATATTCATCAACAACAATAGATATATGCTCCTTTTTTTCAACTAAACGGTTGAATAAAACAAATAAGTTAATAGTCTTAGGGACAGTTATAATGTCTCGTTTATAGTCTTTAAGTACAGCTTGAGAATTATTTTTAGAATCACTTTTAAGAATATCCTGCAATAAAATATAACCAGTGATCTTTTCATTTTGATCTGAAAAAAGCGGAATACGAGAAAAACTAAAAAAATGTTTTTGAGATTTAAAATCATCTACCTTTAAGTTTTCATCGGCTGAGACAACAACAACTCTAGGAGTTAAAATTTCTGTAACCTTAATCTTTTTAAGATTTATTATATTTTGAATAATTCTGTTTTCATCTTTAGAAAAAACTCCTTCATCGAAACCCAAATTTGCCATAGCAGATAATTCTTCCCTTGAAATAATCTGATTTTTCTTCTTTGTAAATAATTGTGTTATTCTTAATGATATAAAAACCAATGGATAAGTTAAAATCATCATCCATTTAATAGAATAAAAGGTAATCTTAGACAAACTTTTACAATATATAGCTCCGAGAGTCTTTGGAATAATTTCAGAAAAAATAAGTATTAGTAATGTTAAAATAGCAGAAATAATTCCTAATGATGCATGGCCAAATAGCTTTGTTGCTTCAGCACCTACTCCAGCTGCTCCAATTGTATGTGCTATAGTATTTAAAGCAAGAATAGCAGATAAAGGCTTATCGATATTTTGCTTGAAATTTAAAAAAGATTTTGCCCATTTATGGGTTTCTTTAAGAGTAATTAAATAAGATTGAGAGATAGACAAAAGGACTGCTTCTGTTAGCGAGCATAAAAATGATACAAATAAAGCTACAAATAGATAAAAAAGTAATGTACTCATAATTTATAGCAATACTACAAAATATATTTTTATGCCGCTATTAAAATCAAGTGTATATATTTAAAAAATAATTATATTTTTGCAACGAAGTTGCATTAAAATGCATATAATATGAAATTAGAATTACAATACGATAAAATAGGAATTATTTCAAGTACATTATGTATGATTCATTGTATTGGAACTCCGTTTATATTTATTGCTAAATCATGCAGTGCAACCTGTTGTTCAGACGCTCCAACTTGGTGGCTAATGATAGATTATTTATTTTTAATAATATCCTTTTTTGCAATATTTCACACAACTAATAGTTCAACTAGTCGATGGTTAAAAATTTTGTTTTGGACTACGTGGACAATTCTACTATTTTCAATAGCTGACCACACCTTTAGTTATTATATATTTCCTAAAAATTTCACTTATTTTCCTGGGCTTTCAATTGTTGCTCTTCATTTTTATAATTTAAAAATAAACAAATGTGAAAATAAGAATTGTAAAATATGCTAAATAATTATTTTAGGAGATAAATTTACCATCTTTCCATTTACGATTTATTTCTAATGGTAACTCTTGGCCATCCATCATCATTATCAAACTGATCCATTGTACCATCATTATCTCTATCATTATCAAACTGATTCATGATACCATCATTATCAGCATCATTGTCAAACTGATCCATTATCCCATCATTATCAGCATCATTGTCGAACTGATCCATGATTCCATCATTATCAGCATCATTGTCAAACTGATTCATTATCCCATCATTATCTCTATCATTATCAAACTGATCCATTGTACCATCATTGTTATTTCCTCCATCACTATACCATGATTGTGCAATAACATCATTAGTACATAGAAATACTATTAATATGCTTAAAATTCTCATTATTTTTTTCATTATAATATTTGTTTTGGTTAACACTAAAAAATATAAAAAAATAGAAGTCGGGATGAGAGGATTCGAACCTCCGATCTCGCGCCCCCCAGACGCGCACTTTAACCGGACTAAGCTACATCCCGAAATAAAACAGTTAAAATATTTTTGTTTTATCTTTGCAAAAATAAAATTCCATTCATTTTCTACAATGAAAAAAACTATTTTATCACTTTTTCTTATAATGTTTTTCTTTTCTTTATTTGCACAAGAAAAATACACATTAAGCGGCTATGTTAAAGATAATGAAACCGGAGAATATCTTATTGGTGCAACCGTTTATTTAAAGGAAAATCTTAAAGGCACTTCAACTAATCAGTATGGCTTTTATTCAATAACAGTTGAAAAAGGAAACTATTCTGTTATTTATTCTTTTTTAGGCTTAAAAAAAGAAGAAAAAACAATCAAATTAAATAAGAATTTACGCTTAAATATCTCTCTACAATCTAATGCTATAATTACCAATGAAGTAGTTATTGAATCAGATGGAGCGGATAAAAATATAGCTTCATCTAATATGAGCCAAGTAAAAATTGATGTCAAAAACATTAAAAGATTACCTGCTTTTATGGGTGAAGTTGATGTACTAAAAACTATTCAACTACTACCTGGTGTTCAATCTTCAGGAGAAGGAAACTCAGGATTTTATGTAAGAGGGGGAGGTCCTGATCAAAACTTAATTTTATTAGATGAAGCTACGGTTTACAATGCTTCTCACCTATTTGGTTTTTTCTCTGTATTTAATGCAGACGCTATAAAAGATATAAACTTAATAAAAGGCGGAATGCCAGCTAAATATGGAGGTAGATTAGCTTCTGTTTTGGATATTTCAATGAAGGAGGGAAATAGTAAAAAGTTTGAAGTTGATGGCGGGCTTGGACTTATTTCATCAAAACTTACATTACAGGGTCCTGTTAAAAAAGACACTAGTTCCTTTATAATTTCAGGACGTAGGACATATATTGATGTTTTAATTAATCCTTTAATCAATGACACTTCAGCTTTCAAAGGGACTGGCTACTATTTCTATGATTTAACAACAAAAGTAAATTACCGTATTTCTGATAAAGATCGAATTTTTTTGAGTGGTTATTTTGGAAGAGATGTATTCACTTTCAGAAATGCTGACAGAGGTTTCAAATTTGACATCCCTTGGGGCAATGCTACCGGATCCATTCGATGGAACCATTTATTTAATGATAAACTTTTTGTTAATACATCTGTAATTTTTAGTGATTATCAGTTTTCTTTTGGAGCAGAACAAAATGACTTTGAATTTAAACTCAACTCTAGTATTACTGATTGGAACACAAAAATTGACTTTTCATACATACCAAATCTAAAACATAATATCAAATTTGGAACTCACTTTACATATCATACATTTATACCTGGCAGTGTAACAGGACGTTCTGGAGATGTATCATTTAATCCTGAGAAAATATTTAAACAATATTCTAATGAAGGTGCTATGTATATCTCAGATGATTTTGAAGTGAATGAGGAATTAAAAATTAATGCCGGATTACGTTACTCAAGTTTTCAATTTGGTGGACCTATAACAGTTCGTAATTATCTAAAAAACGAATTTACATTTGACTCAACTAATCATCATAGAAATCTTGAACCAAGACTGTCAATGCGATATAAAATTGATAAAAACCATTCGTTAAAAACATCATACACCCAAAATTATCAATATATTCATTTAGCATCATTATCAAGCGTATCGCTACCAACTGATTTGTGGGTTCCTAGCACCAAAATAGTTAAACCTCAATACGGGAGACAATTTGCAGTAGGCTTTTTCAAAAATTTATTAAATGATACATGGGAGACTTCTGTAGAGGCTTACCATAAAAAAATGAAAAATCTCATTGAATATAAAGAAGGTGTGCTACCAGAAGATAATACAAACACTTCTTCTGATGACTCATTTACTTTCGGATCAGGTAATTCTTATGGTCTAGAATTTTTTATAAAAAAAAGATTAGGAAGAACCACAGGATGGTTAGGTTACACTATATCTAAAACTACACGCTATTTTGACGACTTAAATAACGGAAACGAATTCCCTGCAAAATATGACCGCACACACGATCTTTCAGTTACAGCAACATATGATATTAATGATAATTGGGTACTGTCTGCTGTTTTTGTATACGCAACTGGTAATACACTTACACCGGCGTTAGATCGTTATATAATTGACGGAAATATTTTTACTGAATACGCTAATAGAAATAGTTATAGAATGCCAGAATACCATCGAATGGATGTTTCAGCCACCTATACCAAAAAAAAGCCTGAAAAACGCTTCAATTCATCTTGGAGCTTTTCTATATACAACATATACAATAGAGCCAACCCCTACTTTATTTATTTTGATTTTGAAGGAGAAGGCAATTTGGCAGAAGGTGGAATTGATCCTAAAGCATTTCAAATATCCCTTTTCCCTATAATACCTTCAATCACATGGAACTTTAATTTTTAAAAAATGAAACTACCCATTTACTTAATTTTAATCACTACGTTATTATCTTCTTGTGAAAAGTTCTTTGAATTTGAGCAAGAAGTTGATTTTGGACAAAAAAATACAGAAGAAAAATATGTCATACAATCTGTTATTCAAACAGGATATCCTGCATATGCATTTGTGACAAAATCTGAACCCTATTTTTCTGCAGTATCACCAAATAATCTTGAAAATATGTTTATAACAGATGCTAAAATTACAATTACTGATAGTGAGGGTCAAAGCGTAGAATTAGTTAATATAAATGAAATTCCCTCATTTGGCACTTTAGATTCTATAGCTCAGATATTTCCAGGATTTTATATTGAATGGCCAATTAGTAATCTGATCTCCATTGATGAATCAGAAATTAATTTTAACAACGGACCATACAATACAATTGCTAGAAATGGCAAGGAATTTCAGCTAAGCGCTATAATTAATCAAGATACTCTTTTTGGAAGAACAATTATACCTCATGAACATCTAATTGATAGTTTATGGTTTGAAATTGATGAATTTGCTCCAAGAGAAAACCTTGGTAATTTCTGGTTTCATTATTCTGACCCTGATACAATGGGAAATACAATTATGATAGAACATAAACGACTAGCTCATACGAAGGAAGTATTTTGGGGTGATAACCCTCCAGAAGGAACAGAACCTAACACATATTATGTAAAACAGGTTCAAGATCCACTATTTGCCAAAGCACTTTGGGGGAGTGTTAGAAATGACTTTGAAGGATTAAACGGAACATCTTTTGATACCTATTTCCAAAGAGGTACAATAAGTCCACTAATTAACAGCTCTTTTGATGAAGTCATCTTTGAACAAGAAGAAAATGGTTATTTTAAGTCGGGTCAGTCTATTAAGGGTCATAAAATCAATGTTTATCCAGACACCGTATTAGTAAGACTTAGCCAAATCGATTATAATTCATATTTATTTTGGCGTTCGGTTGATTTTCAAGCAAGTAGTAATGGTAATCCGTTTGCAGAACCAATCAATATACAATCTAATATTGAGAATGGATATGGTGTTTTTTACGGGCAAGCAGCAGTTTATTATAAATTAATAGCTAAAGAAGATACAACATATTTTGAAAGATATTTCCCAGGAATTACGGAAATATTATAAATTTGAAAAATTATTTTAACAAGTATATTAAACATCATTTTATGTCAGAAAAAGTAGAAAACATTGAAGTACTTATAATAGGATCAGGCCCAGCAGGATACACGGCCGCAATTTATGCTGCAAGAGCAGATTTGAAACCTGTTCTTATTCAAGGCCTTCAACCAGGAGGACAGCTTACAACTACTACAGAAGTTGACAATTATCCTGGTTATCCAAATGGAGTTGATGGTACTAAAATGATGGAGGATTTTAAAGCACAAGCGGAAAGATTTGACACTGACACAAGATGGGGTATGGTTAGTAAAGTGGATTTTTCTAAACGACCATTTAGAGTAGAAATTGATGGCAATAAAAATGTGTTAGCACAATCTGTAATTATTGCAACAGGAGCTTCTGCCAAGTGGCTTGGCATTCCTGATGAAGAAAGACTTAATGGTTTTGGCGTTTCAGCCTGTGCCGTTTGTGATGGTTTTTTCTATAAAGGTCAAGATGTTGTGGTAGTTGGTGCTGGTGATACAGCAGCTGAAGAAGCTACCTACTTAGCAAAATTGTGTACTAAGGTAACTATGCTAGTTCGAAGAGACAAAATGAGAGCCTCTAAAGCTATGCAGAAAAGAGTGTTCAATATGAATAACATTACTGTACTTTTCAACCACGAAACAAAAAGTATTAATGGTGATAAGGGAGTTGAAAGTGTAACTGCTTACAACAACCAAACTAATGAAGAGACAGTTATTCCTGCAACTGGTTTTTTTGTTGCCATAGGACACAAACCAAACACCGACCTTTTCAAAGGTCAATTGGATATGGACGATAACGGTTATTTGATAGTGGAAGCTGGAACTTCTAAAACTAAGATAGATGGTGTTTTTGCAGCTGGTGATGTAGCAGACCATATTTACCGTCAAGCAGTAACTTCTGCTGGAACTGGCTGTATGGCAGCATTAGATGCAGAACGTTTTTTAGCTAGTCAAGAATAATAGTTATTCATTAATATCAAAATTATAGTTTAAAAGTTTAAAATCTGCAATTTCTGGCTTACTAAAAGGAGTGTCCCAAAACCCATTGTAATGTATCTTTAATGGAATAAGTTGGTTTTGAATATAGCCCATTTCCACATTCACAGTAACATTCAAATCAATTAACCAATAATCGTATTTCATAACATATTTTCGATAAACAACATTAAAAGTATTTCTATCAAAATAAGAAACTAATTCCCTAATGAGAACCTCATCTTGTTCCTTTTCAGTCAAATTTTTTTTCATTCTACACACAAATTCATAACATTCTAATGAGTCTTTATATATTGTTTTTGAAATAATATAATCGTAATACTTCTGCATAGATATATCGAAAACTGCTAATTTCTCTTTTTTACTGCCTGATCTATTAACTTCTACTGACCCGGGATTAAATATAATGACTTTAGCATCGTTTTCATTTTTTTTATTTGAATCATTAGAATCAATATCATCGTCATTTGATTTGAACTTGCTAACATTTAGAGTGTCTTTTGGAAAAAAAATATAATCAAAAAACTCAGGAGTGTAATATCGATACTTACCACGTCTATTGTAAATTTTACCATCATCCTTTTCTGATTCAACTTTAACAACTAAACGATTGTCATTAACTTTATAATGACCATAACGTGTCAAAAAACCAATAGATTTATTTGATCTATCAAATATTTCTAACTCGCTTTGGAATTGATGTGAATAATACCTCAAATTTTTGAAACCTTGGTAAAAGGTAGTATCTGTTTTTACATAATGAATAAATTCTTCAACACTAAATCCAGAACTAACAGCTGATACCATAACAGAATCTAACATAACTGATTTTACAATATCATCTTGGGATCTAGATAAAAGACTAAAAAACATAAACAACAAAAAGAGCAAAAATCTCATAATACAAATATAAAAAAAGCTGCCCACAAGGGGCAGCATATAGTAATTCATAAGCCGGATTCTGTTATCTTTCGATCTTCATCATTTATCTGAACTAGCTATTACTAACTAGCTATAGCTGTCTACCCCCCAAGATTGAACGAGCAGTCCCTTTTCTTGGTATACATGACATTGCACCACATAGAGTTTACATGATTTCACTACAGCCGAACTGTACTTGCTTTCTGTTGCACTTGTCCTCACCTTACGGCGGACGGATGTTATCCGCTATGCTGCTCTTTGGTGTCCGGACTTTCCTCTTAAACAATAAGCGATGAAGTCCATTACTACATAGGCAAAAGTAAAAAATACTATCTTAGTACAATGAAAAAAGTGATTTATACTAAAAATGCACCTAAAGCTATAGGTCCATATAGTCAAGCTATTTTATCTAATAAAACCTTATACACCTCAGGTCAAATTGCAATAAATCCTATAAGTGGTGATTTGATTATAAACTCTATTACAAATGAAACACACCAAGTTATGAAAAATCTACAAGCAATTTTAAAAGCTGCTGACATGAACTTTTCTAATGTTTTGAAGTGTACTATTTTTTTAAAAGATATGAATCATTACACAGATGTCAATTTGGTTTATTCTGAATACTTCGATAAAAACCCACCAGCAAGAGAAGCTGTTCAAGTTAGTTTATTACCAAAAAATGTAAATGTAGAAATATCTCTTATAGCTCATAAATTATGAAAAGAAGACAAGCTATAAAATCATTCATTAGTGCCTCAATCATACCATTTTTACCTTTTAAACACCTATTTGCACAACAAGAATGCATTACTACAAATGATATTTTAGGCCCCTATTTTATAGAAGGAGCTCCTAACATTAGCAATATAGCACCTTCTAATATTAAAGTGCCAAGATTATATATTACTGGTACTGTTTATGCTAAAGATTGTATAACACCTGTTCCAAATGCTCTAATTGATGTGTGGCAAGCGAATAATGATGGAGAATATGAAGATATAAACTTTAGAGGTAAAATCTATACAGACGAAGGTGGAAATTACGCTTTTGAAAGTATTCAACCTGGTAAATACTTGAACGGAAGTTATTATAGACCAAGTCATATTCATTATAAAGTTGTCTATAAAAATAATCCTGATTTTGTAACCCAATTGTACTTTGAAGGTGATAACTCAATAGACATTGATCCTTGGGCTTCTGACCCATCTGCAGTAGATAGAATTATTCCATTGACTATTGATGATAATTCAAATTTAAATGGTGTTTTTGATATATATCTTGACGTTGAAACAGAAACAGTAAACATACCAGACTACAATAGAAAAGATATTGCTAGTAAGATACTTTCCATTACCCCTAACCCCATTGTAGAAAATTTTGAACTTAGCTTTTACTGCAATAGTAAGTCGAAAGTTTGTATTGATATTTGTGATGTTATGGGGCGTAAATCAACGATCCTTTACCAAAAAAACTGTAAAAAACAATTGTACCAAATAAAATTAAAAAAACCTAATCTAAAGTCAGGACTGTATGTTATACGTTTATCCATCAATGCAAGAAAGATAGATTCTAAGCGAATATTTATTCATTAAATTAATACTCCAACCTAATATGGTGTATACTCTGTAATTTCTTTTTAAATAATTTCTTTATCTGTGTAATCGATTTCATAGTAATATCTGCATTTACAAATTGATTGTTGTCAATTTGATTATTTATAATTTTTTCAACTAAATTATCAATATCTTCAATGGATGGAGATTTTATACTTCTTGCAGCAGCTTCTACAGAATCTGCCATCATAAGAACGGCAGTTTCTTTTGAAAAAGGTTTTGGACCAGGATAAGTAAACTTTTCAGCAGACTCAAGCTCGTCAGGAAAACTCGCTACATATTGCTTGTAAAAATAGCCAACCATAGTAGTACCGTGATGTGTTCTTATAAAATCTATCAGCTCATCGGGCAAATTATTTTCTTTAGCTAAGGCAATACCATTTTTTACATGCTTAATGATAACGTCTGCGCTTTCCTCAAAACTCAAATCATCGTGGGGGTTTATTCCAGATATTTGATTTTCTATGAAAAATTGTGGATTCTTCATTTTACCAATATCATGATATAAAGCACCAGCTCTTACTAACAAAGCATTTCCTTTTATTGCAAGAATACCTTCTTCTGCAATGTTAGCAACTTGTATTGAGTGTTGAAATGTACCTGGAGCTTTTTGTGCTAATTCTCTTAATAAAGGACTATTAGTGTCTGAAAGCTCTAAAAGAGATACATCCGAAACTAATGAGAATATTTTTTCAAAAGCAAATATTAATGGATATGCAAATAAAGTTAAAGCTCCGTTACCGGCAAACAAAACAAAATTCATCCAATTAATATTATTAATACTACCCTCTTGTGTTAGTGCCATAGCAAAATATGCAATAAAATAAATACCTATAATTTTTGCTGCTGAAAGAAAAAGCTGAGCGCGCTTATACATTTGCAAAACAGATAATATAGATACAATACCTGCCATAAGTTGCAAATAGATAAACTCAAAGCTATTTGGCACAATAAAGCCAATAATTATTATAGCAATAAGATGAGTAAACAAAGCTAAACGAGTATCAAAAAAAGCTTTCATAATTATTGGCAATAGACAAAATGGCATTAAAAAAATTAATTTATTACCTATTATTAAAGAAAAAGAGCTCATTAAAACCATTAGGACAATTAGAGAAATAATAAATGTAATCTTCCTATTATCATTAAAAACCTCAATTCTAAATTGTTTTAGAAATAAAAATAAAATCATAAAAGCAATTAATATTAGTAAAGACTGTCCTAATCTCAACCAATTTTCTGAGCTATCTTGCCAACTTTCACCTTCATAGCGTTGACGATATGATTCTAATTCTTGATAATTACTTTCTGTAACTAATTCTCCTTTTGAAATAATTACTTCTCCTCTTTGAACCATACCAAGTCCCTTTGAAATAGCTTTTAATTCACCATCTAACATTTTTGCATTAGTAGACTCGTCGTAAAAGACATTTTGTTTTAACATCTCTAAAATTAGAGGTGATAAAAAATTAGACTCTTCTTGAGAAATATTTTTTAAATCATAAGCTTTTTTTGATGCAGATTCTATTGTATACAAGTTAGATAAAGAAACTATTTGACCAACGTTTCCTTTCATTATAATAATCTCATAATCAGAATCTTTAGATTCAATATCATCAATCATTTGTATAATCCCAACTGTATATAACTCTTCAAGAATTTTTAAACCATAATTAGCAAGTTTTTCCTTTTTTGTTTTTAAATTCTTTTTTTTATTGAGATTAAAAAATGTAAAACGAGTATCCTTAGATACGTTTTTATCGACAGACCATTTTTGCTCAAAATTTGATATAAAATCTTCTGCTTTGATATCAAAAGCTGACTCATCCATTACAAATGTTAACTTAAAGTTATCACGTAAATTTTCTTGTTCATCAATCAATTGTTCATTAGATTTATATACAGGAAAATCATAAGGTGCTATTAGGGTTTCATGCATCCAAGGTTTACCTTTTTGAAATTCAAATTTAAATGACGCTTTATTTGGAAACATCCAAACTATAAGAATAGTAGCAATGAGGAAAAGAAAAACTTTTTGAATTTTATAATAATTATTTCTTATTTTTAAGGGTATATTAAATCTCATAACTTCGACTAAAATACCAATAAATAACAAGTTAACAAACCTAATTTAAATCATCATTTTATTTAACTTAGCAGAAATTTTATTTAATATGAAAGAAGTAGTTATCGTTTCAGCTGTAAGAACTCCAATGGGAAGTTTTGGAGGTAGTTTATCAAGTATTTCTGCTACAACATTAGGAGGGTTTGCTATTAAAGGTGCATTAGAAAAGGTTAATTTATCATCAGATAAAGTAGATGAAGTTTATATGGGTAATGTACTACAAGCAAATTTAGGTCAAGCTCCTGCACGACAAGCTGCTATGGCAGCTGGCCTAACTCAAGATGTGCCTTGCACAACTATAAATAAAGTGTGTTCTTCTGGTATGAAATCTATTATGTTAGCCGCACAAAGTATTATTTGTGGTGATAACGATATCGTAATAGCTGGTGGTATGGAAAATATGTCTAGCGTACCTCATTACCTCTCAAAAGGAAGAAATGGTCAGAAGCTAGGAGATATGATTTTAACAGATGGGTTAGTAAAAGACGGATTAACGGATGTTTACAATAAAGTACATATGGGCAATTGTGCTGAGCTGTGTGCCAAAGAAATGAATTTTAGTAGAGAACAACAAGATGCTTTTGCAATTGAATCATACAACAGAAGTAACAATGCATATAAAAATGGCAAATTTAAAAACGAAGTCATAAGTGTAGTAGTACCTCAAAAACGAGGAGATGACCTGATTGTTTCAAAAGATGAAGAATACAAAAATGTAAAGATGGAAAAAATTCCTAATCTACGACCCGTGTTTGATAAAAATGGCACGGTAACTGCAGCAAATGCATCAACCCTTAATGATGGTGCCGCCGCAGTTTTACTTATGAGTATTGAGAAAGCTAATGAATTAGAAATAAAACCGTTAGCCAAAATACTTAGCTATGCCGATGCAGCTCATCATCCAGAATGGTTTACTACTGCTCCTTCTAAAGCCTTACCAATTGCTTTAAATAAAGCAAATCTATCAACTAGTGATGTAGAATACTTTGAATTAAACGAAGCATTTTCTGTAGTAGGACTAGCCAACATTGAAATATTAGGACTTGATCCTTCAAAAGTAAATGTTAATGGGGGTGCAGTTTCATTAGGACATCCTTTAGGTTGTTCAGGAGCTAGAATTATCGTTACTTTATTAAACGTACTAAAGCAAAATAATGCTAAAATTGGTGCCGCAGGAATTTGTAACGGAGGTGGTGGTGCATCTGCTATGGTCATAGAAATGATTTAAACACTAATAAATTAATACTGAAACATTCTTTAACTAAGTTTGCTTTTTTTTAATTTTGTTTATGATGAAATACGGAATTTCAGAATTATCAATAGTACCCATACGTGCCGAAGCCTCAGATAAAGCGGAGATGGTAAATCAAGTTCTATTTGGTGAACATTTCAAAATATTAGAATCACGAGCAAAGTGGAGTAAAATACGCTTAGCACACGACAAATACGAAGGTTGGATTTGTAATAAACAGTGGTCTGAAATAGATAAAAGTACTTTCGAAGAACTTGAACGTAATGACCCAACTCTGACAAATGAATTACTTGATGTTATAATAAGTGAAACTCATCAACCAATACCTCTTGGATCTACACTTCCTTTTTTTAAAAATAACGAATGTTGGATTAACAAAAATAAGTATAGTTTTAAAGGTGAAATTACAAAAGGTATTAAAGAAAAATATAATATTAAAGAAAATGTCATGTTATATCTCAACACACCGTATTTGTGGGGAGGTAGAACTCCTTTCGGAATTGATTGTTCAGGTTTTACTCAAATGATTTACCGTTTAAATGGAAAAGAAATCCCGAGAGATGCAAATCAACAATCAGAAATTGGAACAACACTAAGCTTTATTGAGGAATCTAAAGAAGGTGATTTAGCCTTTTTCGATAACAGTGAGGGTAAAATTATTCACGTAGGAATAATTTTAGAAAATAATTTCATTATTCACGCTTCAGGAAAAGTTCGTATAGACAGACTGGATCAACAGGGAATTTTCAACTCTAAAAAAAGAAAACACACACATAAACTTAGGTTAATAAAAAGTATTCTGTAAATTATTAAAAATTTTGTATAATAAATTGAGTTGTTAGTATGTTCTCTTAAAAACCATTAAAATGAAAAAATCAACTATTTTAATATATATACTTTTGGGTGGCTTAATATTTCAGATAACACAATCATTTTTTGAAAATAAGGTACTAGCAAATTCATCATTGTTTGTGTCTAATAAAAAGAAATCCAACACACAAACAGACTTTACTTATGCCGCTGAAAAATCACTGGAGGCAGTTGTACACATCAAATCCAAAATTATGGAAGATGAATATTATAGATATTATCACCCTTTTTTTGGCCAAGGCTATTATAATCAACCAACTGAAAAAGTAGCTAGTGGATCTGGAGTTATAATTTCAGAAGATGGATATGTAGTAACAAATAAACATGTCATAAATGAAGCTGAAGAAATAGAAGTCGTTCTTAACGATAAACGCAGTTACACAGCAGAATTATTGGGAACAGATCCTAATACTGATTTAGCATTATTAAAAATTGAATCAACATCTTTAGAACATTTGATGTTTAGTGATTCAGATTCCATCAAAGTTGGAGAATGGGTCTTAGCAGTTGGAAATCCTTTCAATTTAAACTCTACTGTTACTGCTGGCATTGTCAGTGCCAAAGCAAGAAGTATAAACATATTAAACAGAAGAAACGGCATAGAGTCCTTTATACAAACCGATGCCGCGATAAATCCCGGTAATTCTGGAGGTGCTTTAGTTAATACTAATGGCGATTTGGTTGGCATTAATACAGCTATACAATCTAATACAGGTTCATATACAGGTTATGGATTTGCAATACCATCTAATATGGTACAAAAAGTGGTCTCTGACCTCAAAAATTATGGCGAAGTTAGAAGAGCATACATCGGAATTCATATTGCTGATATTAACCAAGAAATGGCTAAAAAACTAGATTTAAATGGTGTAGAAGGTGTACTTATAACTGATGTTCTAAAAGATGGTGCTGCAAAAAAAGCTGGTATTGAAAGCTATGATGTTTTGATTAGCATAAATAATGTAAAGGTAAATAGTGTAAGTCAATTACATGAACAAATTATTAAATTTAGTCCAGGTGATGAAATTATTTGTGAAGTTAAGCGCAATGGAAATACAAAAACTATTGAAATTGAGTTAGAAAGTTAAAAACATTAATAATTTTTATATTATTTTGCTATTAAAATTATCTTTACCAATACACATTTTATAGTTATGAAAAAATTAATCACTGTATTTTTATTAGCTCTACCCTTCATAATCAAAGCTCAAAATACACATACAATTTACGCTTCGGATTACAATATTTTTTCACCAAGTGAACTCACTATACAAATAAATGATACAGTTTATTTTGAAAATTTATCATCTCATAATGCTGTAGAAGTAAATGAGGAAACATATAATAATAATGGAGCTATATCAAATGGTGGTTTTTCTCTTTATAATGATGGATATGTAGTATTTAATGAAGTTGGAACATATTATTATGTTTGTACTCCTCATGTAATGATGGGAATGAAAGGTTATATTATTGTAGAAGAAAGTAATCCGCCAACTCATACTATTGATGAATATATTATTGAGTTATCTGATATTTCGACAGTTTCAGACTTTTATCAAAATACTTATTATAATGCTTTAGAAGAATGTGATATTATTTGGGAAATAATTGAGGCTCAAATACCAAATGAATGGGAATTTTCTATTTGCTTTCCAAATTGTTATGATCTAGGAATCAATAATGGAGCATCTAACTTTTCTGCTGGAACAAATCATTTGTTGAATTGTCATTTTTACCCAAATAATATAGCTGGTCAAGGTGTGATAAAAATGGAAATAACAACTAATTTAACAGCAAAAGATACAGTAATATGGATAGGAACCGCTGTTGAACCAGCAAATCTAGAAAACTACTATCTTTCAAACTCTGATGAAATTGATGGCATATATAGCATAGATGGAAGAAAAGTCGATAAAATTTTAACTAATTCATCTTTTTTTATTCGTTATAAATCGGGCTTAGTTAGGAAATATCATAAAATAGATTAAATTAATGTTGAGTTTAAAATTTTATCTAACTAATTCATAAAATAATTCTTTATTTAAATCTTCTTTTTCAAGAAAGCAATTAGTTTTTTTACGGCCAATCCCCTATGGCTTATTTCATTTTTTTGTTGGATAGACATTTGTGCAAAACTTTCATCAAAACCATTAGGTAAAAATATAGGATCATATCCAAAACCATTATTACCCCACTTTTCAGGTATTATCTGTCCTTCTACCATTCCCTCGAATTGAAAATGTTTTCCATCAATTACTAAAGAAATTATTGTACGAAAGCAAGCGTCTCTGTTCTTTTCTCCTTTCATTTCAGACAATACCTTTTGAATATTATCTTCAGCAATACATTGTTCTCCAGCGTAACGTGCTGAATAAACGCCTGGACAACCATCTAATACATCTATCTCTAATCCTGTGTCATCAGCAAAACAATTATATCCAAAATTATCAAAAATATAAAAGGCTTTTTGAGCAGCATTATCTTCCAAGTTATCCGATGTTTCAGGTAATTCTTCATTACAATTGATGTCTTTCAAACTGAGAATTTCAATGGAGAAAGGTACTAGCATACGTATTTCAGCTAGTTTATTGAGGTTGTTGGTTGCAAATACTAATTTCATTTATTGATGATGATATGGTTCGTTTTTAAGAATGCTAAATGCTCGGTAAATTTGTTCGGCAAAAAAAGGTCGTATCATTTGGTGAGAAAAAGTCATCTTGGATAAAGCAATTTTAGAAGTCGCTTTATTATAAACTTCAGAACTAAAACCATAAGGACCTCCAATGACAAATAATAAGCGTTTTATACCTGAATTCATCTTCTGTTGCAAGAAATTAGAAAAAGATATCGAATCAAAATCTTTACCTTTTTCGTCTAGCAAAATAAGTGCGTCGGTATTGTGCACTTGCTTTAGTATTAACTTACCCTCCTGTTCTTTTTGCTGAACTTCAGATAAGTTTTTACGGTTTTTTAAGTCAGGAATAATCACGAATTCAAAAGAGACATAGTGTTTCAAACGTTTAGAATATTTGTCTATTCCATCTTGCACCCAACTTTCATCGGTCTTTCCTATTGCTAATACTACTATTTTCACCAAAAAAGTTTTGTAATTTGCCACAATATTAGTCATTTTGTTGGATAGAAAAACACCCACATGAAAGAAGAATTAAATGCCTTCATAGAATTCGCCTTAAAAGAAGATGTCCGAGAGGGCGATCATACTTCTTTAGCATGTATACCCCCAACATCTATTGGCAAAGCTCAACTCCTTGTCAAAGAAAATGGAATACTTGCTGGCATGGAAGTTGCTCAAGCTATATTTGAAAAAGTCAATCCAGATATTCAATTTTTTCCTCTGATGCAAGATGGTGAAAGTATGACTATCGACGATGTGGCCTTTATTGTGGAAGGGCCATCTTCTTCAATTCTGACTGCTGAAAGACTCGTTCTCAATTGTATGCAACGTATGAGTGGTATTGCCACCAAAACACAGGATATTGTAAAATTATTAAAGGGCACTAAAGCACAAGTACTAGATACTAGAAAGACAACACCGGGTATTCGTTTGCTCGAAAAATGGGCGGTTAAAATTGGTGGCGGTGTCAATCACCGTTTTGGATTATACGATATGATGATGATAAAAGACAATCACATCGACTTTGCAGGT
>MDSW01153077.1_pt1 | contig 26948 bp, 25 predicted proteins | sample 811171 | NCBI WGS metagenome assembly MDSW01 (sample SAMN05326641, study PRJNA326480) | marine metagenome | isolation source: seawater | place: Atlantic Ocean: North West | collected 2012 | reverse complement strand
TGATCTTCCTGCTGGCCTGCGCCCTGACCGCCTGCGGAGCGTCCCCCACGCCGCGGGTGGAGGCCGCTGCCACTCCGGAGCGGATCATCAGTCTCGACTACTGCGCTGACCAATACGTCCTGAAATTTGCGGACCGGGACCGCATCCTGGCGGTATCTCCCGATGCAAGGAAGGACTTCTCCTACATGCGGGAGGCCGCCGCTGGCCTTCCCACAGTTCGTCCGATTGCTGAAGACATCCTCATCCTGAAACCGGACCTTGTCGTTCGCTCCTATGGCGGCGGACCGGGCGCAGCGGACTTCTTCCGGAAGGCCGGCATCCCTGTTCTGGAAGTCGGTTGGGCTGGCGACATGCCATCCGTTCTGGCGAACACACAAAGAATGGCGGACGGACTGGGCGCATCCGGCCCTGGCGCAGAAACAGTCGCCGATGCGCAGGCAAGACTGGACGCGATTTCGAAGAATCCACAAGGCAAGACAATTCTCTACGCAACCCCGACAGGCTTCACCACAGGCCCCGGCTCCCTCATTCACGAGATGATCGAGACTGCAGGCCTCGAAAACTTCGAAACAATCCCCGGCTGGCGATCGATCCCGCTCGAGCGGCTCGCTTATGAACAGCCAGATCTTGTCGCCGCGGCCTTCTTCGGCACCACAGAAGAGCGGCCCGACGCATGGAGCGCGATAAACCATCCTGTCGCACGTGCGCAGCTGGTGGACGACAAGATCGTTCCGCTGGACGGCGCCTGGACCTCCTGCAATGGCTGGTATCTGGTCGACGCCATTGAGGTCCTTTCGCAAGGGGCCGGGAAATGAGACCGAACGCCTGGCTGATCCCCGGCCTCATCCTCAGTTCCGTGCTCGCAATCTTTGCGGCCTGCCTGCTTGGCTCCACGGCCATGCCGCTGGACCGGGTGCTCGCCGCGTTCTTCGGCAGCAGCGACACCGCAGACCAGCTCGTGATCTGGCAGATACGCCTTCCAAGGGCGCTCGCAGCCTATCTTGTCGGCGCCGCGCTCGGCATTTCAGGCGCTGCCCTGCAAGGACTGTTGCGGAACCCGCTTGCAGAGCCCGGCGTGCTGGGCGTCTCGGCATCCGCTTCGCTTGCCGCGACCTTTTCTCTTTATTACGGGCTAGCGGCACTCTCGCCATGGGTCCTGCCCATGGCGGCCATTCTGGGCGCCCTCGCCGCAACCGCCCTGATCGCGCTCGCCGCCCTGCGCACACGATCCGTCGTCACGCTGATCCTTATCGGTGTCGGCCTGTCCAGCTTTGCCGGCGCGGCCATGAGCCTGCTCCTGAACCTCGCGCCAAATCCCTTCTCGCTCGCCGACATGATCAATTGGATGCTGGGTTCCGTGTCCAATCGCAGCTTCCGAGAAATCGGCTTTGCCGCCCCCTTCCTTGTCGCAGGAACCGCCATCCTCCTCGCCTCACGGCGCGGTCTCTCGGCACTGACGCTTGGCGAGGAAGCCGCCAGCGGCGTCGGCCTGAACCTGCGGAACCAGCGTTTGCTAACGGTTCTTGGCGCCGGCCTCGCCACCGGCGGCTCTGTTGCCCTTGCCGGAGCGATTGGATTTGTCGGCATCGTCGCGCCACACGTCATCCGTCCCTTTGTCAACCACGACCCTGCCCGCTCGCTGATACCGTCCGCACTGCTGGCCGGCCTGATTGTCATTCTGGCAGACATCGGCGTCCGTATCCTGCCAACCACCAACGAACTGAAGCTGGGCGTGGTTGCCGCCCTGATCGGCGCGCCCGCCTTCGTCTGGATCGCCATGCAGAGGCGGGCAAATCATGACTGAGCTTGTCGTCAAAGGCCTGACCCTGACAGCCGGAAACGCCACCCTTGTGGATGGCGCAGATCTCACCCTGTTGCCCGGCGAACTGGTGGTGATTCTGGGGCCCAATGGCGCGGGCAAGACCAGCCTTCTGCGCGCCGCCCTGGGGCTCGAGAAGGTCACGACAGGCTCGGCCAGCATAAACGGAACTGACAGCGGAGCGCTCTCGCCCCTCGCGCGTGCACGCACCATCGCCTACCTGCCACAGCAACGCCCGCTCGCCTGGCCCAACACGGTCCGTGACGTCGTCGCCCTCGGCCGCTTCGCCTATGGTGCCGCCCCCGGACGCCTGAACCCGGACGATGCCGCGGCCGTCGACCGTGCGATAGAGATGTGTGACCTCGGCGGCTTCGTACACCGATCTGCGGACTCGCTGTCAGGCGGCGAGCTTGCCCGCATGCACTGCGCCCGCGCCTTCGCCGCCGAGACTCCGCTGCTGGTTGCCGACGAGCCTGTTGCCGCCCTCGACCCCCGGCATCAGTTCCGCATCATGGACATCATCAAATCCTATGTGGAACGCGGCGGTGGCGCACTCGTGGTCCTGCACGACATCGCCCTCGCGGCCCGTTACGCCACCCGGCTGGTCTGGATGAAGGATGGCCAGATCGTCGCCAACGGTCCGCCCGCAGAGACCCTCACAGCTGAAAGACTGGCCAGCATCTACGGCGTAAGCGCCCGCATTGACGGGACGAGCGTCGTGATCGACGGGACTTTGTAACAGTCGGGCATTGGCAAGACAAAACGAAACCACCGGCCTGCAAGGGCCCACCCATCGAATGTCATGCCTGTTTGCTGGTGGTGCCGGCTGAGGGACTCGAACCCCCGACCCTCTGATTACAAATCAGATGCTCTACCAGCTGAGCTAAGCCGGCCACCCGCTGGAACGGTGTCACTACTTCGATCGGCCCCCGCACGCAAGCTTGCTTTCCATATGGCGCTTCAAAGCAAGTCCGGAGATGACAGATCCCCCCTCCTTCCGGTAGGGATAGCGCCATGACAGACGCCTCTCCTGCCATCTCGCCAGCTCCAGAACGCGCGCTCATGCCGGACCTGCTGCGCGCCTTTGCGCTGGTGGGTATCGCTATCGTGAATGTCTGCGGGTTTGCTGCTCCGATGGAGACAGGCTTCTCCCTGGATGCTGACAGCGGCCCTGTCGACCGGGCAGCCTATCTGATGATGGCCGGCCTGTTCCTGTCCAAATCCTATCCCCTCTTTTCGATGATGTTTGGTGCTGGTCTCGCCTATCAGATCCTGTCTGCAGAGCGGGCCGGCAAGGCATTCGCCCCGCGCTATTTCCGGCGGATGGGCGCGCTTATGTTTCTCGGCATCCTTCACTTCGTATTCTTCTGGCTAGGTGACATCCTGATGACCTATGCCATTCTCGGGGCCATCCTCTACGCGATCCGCAATGCCAGCGTGAAGACGCTGGTGAGGACGGGAATCATCCTGATTGCCCTGAACGCGTTGATGCTGGCGGCCTTTGCCGGGCTCATTCAGCTCGCGACACAGCTGGCTCCCGAAGCCATGCCGACCCCCGAATATTTCGAGCAAATGACGGCGCCGGCCTACGCCGCTTTCGGAGACGGAAACTTCTGGCAGGCCGCGCTTTACAGGCTGGGCCAGCTCCCGATGATCCTCCCGTCTGTCCTGTTCCAGCAGGGCCTCGGCGTGTTCGGATTCTTCTGCTTTGGTCTCGCCGCCGTGAAGGCCGGTGTCATCGACAAGCCGGATGCCCACATCTGGAAGCGGTCGCGGATGTTCCTTCTGCCCATTGGCCTCGCCGGCAGCTTTTTTGGTGCGTCCGTCCTGCTCGGCGCAGAAAGTGCTATCGACCCGGCCATGCTGGGTGGCATGGCCATCCTGACCGGCTTCTCCGCCTTCTCCGCGCTCGGCTATGCAGGCGTGATTGCGCTTTTCTCAAAAGGAAGGGGCGGCGCGGTCCGGCGTTTCCTTGCAAAGGCCGGATCGGCCTCCCTGACGGCCTATCTGATGCAATCCCTGATACTGTCTCTGGTCTTCACAAATTATGGCCTGGACCTCTATGGCAAGCTGCCAGCCGCGCAGGTGATCGGCATCGGCCTCGCCGCCGGGCTGGCTTCCCTCGTCTTTACAGGCGTCTGGCGGCAATTCGCTGATCGCGGTCCTATGGAAGTCCTCCTCCGCCGATTCACCTATATGGGGAAAAGCTGAGCCCTGCGGCCGAGATTCCGCGTAATTTCCCAAAGCTCGCCCCAATCGCCACGGCAGGCGCACATTTCCGCCCCAAAGCGCGGCTACCCCATCATTCAAGCCAGAAGACCCAAAGAGGCGTGGCAATGATGGGTGTCATGAGGACACGCAGGAGCCTGAAGGATTAGGATCATGAAACGCGCACAATTCGTCGCCGGCCTGAGCATCGCCGCCATTGCGCTGGCCTTCCCGGCCATGTCCGACGCACCAAAGGCGCCGCCGACCAAGCCGGTGCATGTGCCCCACGAGAACAATTGCACGGACATGAAGATCTCGGTCTATTTCTCGACGCAGGAATCGATGCTGTCATCCTATTCGATGCGTGCGCTGAATACGGCAGGCGACCAGCTGGCAGGCTGCTCCGTGACCAATATCCACGCCAGCGTGATTTCCGCTGATGCGAAAGGTGCGGACGCTGTCGCAAACCTCTCGGAAGCACGCGCTGCCGTCGTTCTGGATGCCCTCAGCGCCCGCGGCATCCGTGCCCGCAACGTACAGACAGACTTCGTGCCGGTTGCAGATGTCCCGCTGCCCGAGAATACCGCCTTCCCGATGGCGCGCCGTGTCGACCTAACGGTTCGCGCAGACAAGGGCTACGGGCTCTGATCTGCCCGCAACATCTCCCTGCCCCGTGCTGGAGTGGACTCACCGCGCTCCAGAGGCGGACTGCCCCGGACCGGCCCTGCCCGTCCGGGGCTTTTGTTGTCATCAGTCGAAAAAGGACAGGACGACAGCCGCGGCACCGAAGCTGACAATGGTATGTCCCCAGTCGACCAGCAGACCCGGCATGGAATGAAATGCGCCATAGACGAAGTCATAGGCGAGCAACGGGAATCCGATCAGCACCGCCAGCCCTAATGCGAACTTCAGCGCCGGGACCGCCTCCGATATGCCGCGTGACTTCATCAGGTAGCCGATCCCGAATGACAAGACGAGCGAGATCACGAACCCTGCTCCCATCCACGCCGGGCTGCCGCCCTGCAGCATGTCTTCCGAAAGGCCGCGCGCGCTCATCCAGATATCCGTGAACAAGGCACCGTAGAACACAAAGCCAACAAGAAACATCGCTATGGCGGCCAGCAGGACGCCCAGCAAATTCACTCCCAATAGCTTGGGCATGACATTTCCCTCCCAGGAATTCTTTCTTTTCCGGCGGGCGCCGCTAAAAGGAGCCCTTCAAGGCGGGCCGCCAGCCCGAATCATGACCTGAAATACCTTAACGGGAAAGAAATCACGCCCATGACGCGAACCCGGCGCATCCTCGTTACCTCTGCCCTGCCGTATATCAACGGCGTCAAGCATCTCGGCAATCTGGCCGGGTCGATGCTTCCGGCTGACGTCTATTCGCGGGTGATGCGCCTGCTCGGCCATGACGTGACCTATATCTGTGCCACGGACGAACACGGCACGCCGGCGGAACTCGCCGCGCAATCGCAGCAGATGCCGGTCCAGCAGTATTGCGACGAGCAGTACGAAATCCAGCGCGCAGCTGGCGAAGGCTTCAGCCTGTCTTTCGACTGGTTCGGCCGCACATCCCGCCCGGCCAATGCCGCCCTCACTCAACACCTCGCGCAGAGTCTCGAAAAGAATGGTCTGATTGAGGAGCGCATCTCCAAGCAGGTCTACTCCATCGATGATGGCCGCTTCCTGCCGGACCGGTATGTCGAGGGAACCTGTCCGCATTGCGGGTTCGAGAAGGCGCGCGGCGACCAGTGTGACAATTGCGGAACGCTGCTGGACCCCGTCGACCTTATCAATCCCTACTCGGCTGTCTCCGGCGGCCGCAACATTGAAGTCCGCGATACGGCGCATCTCTACCTTCTTCAGACAGAGATGCAGGACCGGATCCGCGAATGGGTAAAAACGAAGGGCGCCAACTGGCCGAACCTCGCCGTATCCATCGCCAACAAATGGCTCGACGAAGGCCTGATCGCCCGCTCCATCACGCGGGACCTGGCCTGGGGCATCAAGGTGACTGATGCCGATGGCAATCCCCGCCCCGGCTATGAGGACAAGGTCTTCTATGTCTGGTTCGATGCCCCCATTGGCTACATCTCCGCAACGCAGGAATGGGCCGAGGCAACCGGCCGCGACTGGGAAGCGCTCTGGAAAACGGACAAGGGCGCGGACGAGACCGAATATGTCCAGTTCATGGGCAAGGACAATGTCGCCTTCCATACGGTCTCCTTCCCGGTCACACTGCTTGGTGCCGACGAGAACTGGAAGACGGTCGACAAGCTGAAAGCCTTCAACTGGGTCACCTGGTATGGCGGCAAGTTCTCCACCTCAATGAAGCGCGGCGTGTTCATGGATCAGGCGCTGGAACTTCTGCCGTCGGACTATTGGCGCTGGTACCTCATCGCCAATGCGCCGGAAGGTTCGGATGCGGCGTTCACCTGGGAAGGTTTCCAGAGCGCCGTGAACTCCGACCTTGCCAACGTGCTGGGCAATTTCGTGAACCGCATCACGAAATACTGCGCGTCAAAATTTGATGGCAAGGTGCCGGACGCCGGAACGCCGGGCGACGCCGAAGCCTGGATGATCAATGAGCTGAAAGAACGTCTGCCGCGTTTGATCGAACATTATGAGGCCATGGAGTTCCGCAAGGCCGCCGCTGAAACGCGCGCAATCTGGGCTGCTGGCAATGAGTATCTCACCAAGGCCGAGCCATGGGTGAAGTACAAGACGGATGTCGATGCCGCCGCTGTCGGCGTGCGCGCAGGCCTGAACCTTGCCGCGATTTTCGGCATCATTGCGCAGCCGATCATTCCGGATGCGGCCACGAAGATTCTGGACGCCCTCGGCATCCCCGAGAAGAACCGCAAGATGCCCGGCGCCTCAGCGGATGAAGATTTCGCCGCCTTGCTGGATGCCTTGCCACATGGTCTTGACATCTCTCCCCCGGATGTCCTGTTCCAGAAGATCGAGGACAGCCAGATCGCAGAGTGGACCGAGCGGTTCGGCGGCGGAAACTAGCCCGCCCGGTCGAATATCACGCAGAGATTGTTCGCGGGCATTTCGACTACAGTTTGAAGCGCCAGTCCGGCCTTTTCCGCCAGCGGAACGATCTGCACGTCAAGGTCCCGTACGCCCCATGCCGGGTCACGCGACTGCAGGCTTCCGCTGAAGGCGGCATTGGAAGGCGCAATCTCGCCATTGCGGGAAAATGGACCGTACAGGAACAGCTTGCCACCCGGCTTCAGCAGCCTGCCGGCGCCCGCGATGAGACCTTCCGTGGCGGCGAATGGCGAGATGTGGATCATGTTGATCGCGACAACGCCGTCCCAGGGTGCGCTTGCTTCCGCATCGCCCCAGTCATCTTTCGAGGCATCTATGACCAGTGGGCCATTCAACCGGGCGTGACCGGAGGCCTCCTTCCAGGCTGTCTGGCTGTCTCGGCTGCCAGCGTCGATGTCGGAATAGGTCCACTGCAGGCCGCGCAGATTTTCCGTGAAGAAAGCCCCGTGCTCGCCCGTGCCGGACGCTATCTCGAGAATACGCCCGGAATCACCCACCTCATCCCAGAATACATCCAGTATGACCTGCTTGTTGCGGGCCGTTGACGGTGCATAGCGGCGGCCGTCTGTGGAATTGGCGCGGACTTCCAGTGCGACGGGCTTGCCGAGCTGTGATTTCGGATAGGCCGCATCCGGGTTTTTCGTCATGACGATTTCTCGAACTCATACATCTCTGTTGTCACCACCGCCTGCCCCAATGCGTTGTAGCGCGGGCCCACCACTTTTTCGGGCAGGAAGTGCGCGTCCAGACGCGCCACAGTATCCGGAGATAGGTCGATCGCGCCTGCCGCAAAGTTCTCTTCGAGATGGTCGATCCGCGTCGTACCCGGGATCGGCAGGATGTTCCCGCCCTTCGCCATGGTCCATGCGATAGCGAGCTGTGCGACACTGCACCCCGCCTCGTCGGCGCATGCGCGCGCAAAGTCCAGAAGGGGCAGGTTCTGCGCATAATTCTCCGGCTCGAAGCGGGGGAAGATATGCTTGCGCAGGTCTGAATCGTGAAAGCCAGCCGGGTCGACTGGCGGGTCTGCCAAAAACCCGCGTCCGACGGGTGAGAACGCCACCAGCGCAATCCCCAGCTCTTCGCAGGCGCTTTTCACGGCGATCTCCGGATTGCGCACCCAGAGCGAATATTCCGATTGCAGCGCCGCAATCGGATGGACGGCATGCGCCCGGCGGACCAGTTCCTCTCCCATTTCGGACAGGCCGATCATCCGGATCTTGCCCTCCTGCACCAGATCGGACAGCGCGCCGACGGAGTCCTCAATCGGCACATTCGGGTCCGGCCGGTGCATGTAGTAGAGATCAATCACATCCGTCTGCAGACGTTTGAGGCTCGCCTCACAGGCCCCCTTGATCGCCTCAGGCCTTGCATCCAGAACCCGCTGACCGTCCTTGACATCCAGCACGCACTTGCTGGCGAGGAAGTAATCCTGCCGCCGGTCCTTCAGCGCTTCTCCGATCAGTTCTTCGCTGCGGCCAACGCCGTAGATCGTGGCCGTATCGAGGAAATCGTAGCCGATATCGACCGCGCGCTTCAGCAAGGCTTTCGCCTCGCCTTCTTCGAGCGGCGGGCCGTAGGCATGCGTAATGTTCATGCAGCCCAGTCCGACCGGGTACAGCGCCCGGTCACCAATACTCCGCCTGGAAACAGTCATGCCTTATCCTCGTGGTGAAAAGCGCTCCCGCAAAACGGGCTTCAGGATCTTGCCGTTGGCATTGCGTGGCAGCGGTTCATCCATGAACTGGATTTCCACCGGCACCTTGAACGCCGCCAGCTGGTTCGCTACATGCGCGCGCAGTTCGTCTTCCGTCACGCTAGCACCCGGCTTCAGCTGCAAAACCGCGCCGACTTCCTCACCCAGCACCTTGTGCGGAATGCCTACAACGGCAGCATCCATGACCGCCGGATGATTATAGAGCGCGCTCTCGACCTCGATACAGTAGACATTCTCGCCACCACGGATCAGCATGTCCTTCGCGCGGTCCACCAGATAGAGAAAACCTTCCTCATCAAGGCGTGCCAAGTCGCCCGTCACAACCCAGCCATTGCGGAACGTTTCCGCCGTTGCGTCCGGGCGGTTCCAGTAGAGCTTGCAGTTCATCGGCCCCTTGCACCAGAGCTCTCCCACTTCGCCGGCCGGCAAGGCATTGCCGTCCGGGTCGCAGATCTTCAGCTCGACAGCCAGCGGCGGTGCGCCCGCACTGGACGGACGGTTCACATAGTCCTCGCCAATGTTCAGCGTTGCCGTTGCACAGGTCTCCGTCATGCCCCAGCCATTGCCGGGGGCGGCATCCGGAAACCGCTTCTTGATCGTGGTGACCAGCTCCGGCGCAGACGGTGCCCCGCCATAGGAAATCGCCTGAATGGAGGAAAGGTCGTATTTGTCCCTGTCCGGATGCTCCAGCAATTGCCAGGCAATGGCAGGCACGCCGCCAACAGCCGTGATCCGCTCCTTCTCGATGATCGGCAGGGCCTTGCCTGCGTCCCATTTGTACATCGAGACAATCTTCCCGCCGCGCAGCGCGGTCGGGATCAGGATCGCGAACGCGCCAGTCGCATGGAAGAACGGGATGGCCTGCAGGGTCGCCGTCGGATTGTCTGGATCGGGCTCCGGGATCGGCTCGCCCTTGCGCAGGAACATGCGTGCCTGGCAGGTCATGGAGTTGAACATATTGGAAACGATGGCCCGGTGCGTGGCGAGAGCGCCTTTCGGCTTTCCCGTCGTGCCGGATGTATACATGATCGTGGCGTCATCGTCCGGCCCGATCTCCACGGCCGGCCACGGCTTGTCCTCCAGATCGGCCCAGCTGTTCGCGTCGCCGATATGCTCTTCCAGCGTGCTCACACGCGGGTCATTATGTTCCTCGCCGGGGTCCCGCGCGATCACGACATGCTTCAGGTCCGGCAGGCTCTCCAGATGCTCGCGCACGCGCTCATAGATTTGCGGATCGACAACGGCCAGCTTCACGCCGGCAAAGGACAGGCCGTATTCCAGTTCCTCGCCCGTCCACCAGGAATTCATCGGGGTCGCGATCGCCCCGAGGCTCAGCGCCGCGTAGAAGGCTGCCGGCCACTGCGGATAGTTCCGCATGATGATGCCGACGCGGTCGCCTTTCTGAATGCCATATGTATCCCGCATCACCGCCGCGAGATTGCGGACGGCCTTGCCCATCGCCGAATAGGTAACCCGTTCGTCTTCGTAGACGATATAGTCCCGGTTTCCGAACTGCTGTTCGGCGAGGAACAGGATCGAATGCACGGTCGGCGGAACGGTCTTGTAGACCTTCATTTCCACGCCATCGACAACAGCGTCTGTCAGTTCCAGCGGGGAGCCTTCTGCCGCCAGCAAGGCGTTCGCCTGAGCGATGGACATGACGGGCCAGTTCGGCAAGGTATCTGCGGGCATGGGTTTCCTCTGATTGTTGGTATGTTCCCTCCACACAATCATGCCCCGCAAAAATATTGAAGGGAAACCTGAGCGTTCAGTAGTGATTATGTCAGAAAGTGTGACCTGACGCCACGTCACGATACCGGCGGCAGCCCCTCAGGCGCGACATTCCGCGGCCAGAAAAAAGACCGCCGGAATACACAGCCCCGGCGAGGAAGCTGCGCATCCGGCGGTCTTCAATTGCTCTGCCATCCCCGGGCAGCGCCGGCTTATTTTCCGGCGTCGCAGAATCTCAGCTCGTGCGTGGTGCCGTCCGTCTCGATGGCATCATAGGAGCGCCCCGTCAGCTCGTCGCCCTCACAGAGGTATCCGATCTGGTACATGGCGATCAGCGTCTCATTGTCAGGCGTGAGGTCCGCCTGGATCATCAGGTCAATCGCATCCTGGTGCTGGCCGAGCTGCATGAGGATATTGAACTTCTCCAGCCGGGTCGTTTCGGGCTGGTTGAGCAGGAAGTTGAGCGATGTCGCCTTGCCGCGCGCGGTCTCCAGCATGGGAACAGCGGCTGCGTAGGACGTCGTCTCCGGAAGCGCATTGATAATCTCCTCGAAATCATCAATCGCACCCATCACATCATAGCCAGTGCTGCTGAGGCGCAGTTCGCCGCGGCGGAGCAGCGTTTCTGCCAGCTGGTCGTTCGTCAGCGACGGGTCGCCGGTCAGCTGGGTCAGCCGGTCAATCGCTGTCTGGGTGTTCCCGGCATCGACAAGACCATCCACGGTCTGCATGGCGCGCGCAAAGGCGGAGAGGCTCTGTGTGATCTGGGAAGGGCCATCCGTGCCTGCCGCAGGTGCAGGCGCAGTCGAACAGGCAGCGAGCGCAAGCGCAGACGCAGCGGCAAATAGGCTTATACGAATCATGGGGTGTCTCCGTCGGGATGAATGATGTCCAACACGCTGTTCCTAAACGCGCAAGGCGCGCACGGACAGGGCGGCAATGTGGATTTTGTGTGACGTTCTCAACTGGTCAGGTCCGCGCACCATTTGAGTCCGTCCAGATGCGTCTGATCCTCGCCATAGAGATGCAGCTGGCTGTCGGATCCGTCGGTCGGGCAGACATAGCCGGCCGCCTGCAACTTCTTCACCTGCTCGGCGTTGGGCGCAAGTCCGGAGCGCTGGTAGCGGGTCGCCGCGGCATCGTGGTCGCCCAGTACCCATGTCCCGTCAAACCATTGCGAGAGGGTCAGGAACCGGTTCATGGAGGTCTCGATGGCCTCGACATCAGCGCGGGCAAATTCGAGTTCAGTCTTTGCGCGTTCTGCCAGCGAGTGATCGGGAGCGAGCGCCAGCATCTCTTCAAAGTCAGCAACTGCGCCCCGGCGGTCATCTCCGGCCTGGCGGCGGATGCTGCCGCGATAATAGAGCGCCTGTGCGCGCTGGTCGGCGGTCAGCGTAGTCCTCGCGAGCAGCTCGGTCAGGTCCTCGTCGGCATTGTACGGATTTGCCTCAGCAATCGCTTCGGCAATGACGGTTTCCGGCGGCGGACCAGTATCGGTCGGCTCCGGACCGGTCGCACATGCGGTGACCAGCAGGAAGGCCGCAGCGGCAACAGGTGACAGGAAAGTCATTCTCATGATGCGGCACCTAAGACCGGTTTGGCACGGGCCGCAAATTGATTTTCAGTCAGATTTCAGGCGCGGGTCTGGCTGTTGATTTCAGCGATGTTGCCCCGTCCCAGAGCCTCAATCGCACGAGCCGCAATGTGGCGCGCATTCAGGCCTGCCTGCTCGTACATCTCGAAGGGCGAATCCTGATCCTGGAACAGGTCGGGCAGCGTCATCGGCCGGATTTTCAGACCGCCATCCAGCGCGCCGGCGCGGGCAAGATGCTCCAGCACGAAGCTGCCAAAACCGCCCGTTGCGCCTTCCTCGATGGTGATCAGCACTTCATGCTCGCGGGCGAGCCGTTCGACCAGTTCGGCATCCAATGGCTTGGCAAAGCGTGCGTCGGCGACCGTCGCGGACAGACCCTGCGCCGCCAGCATGTCAGCCGCCTTCTCAGCCTCAGCGAGGCGGGTACCATAAGACAGGATCGCAACGGTCGTGCCCTCGCGCACGATACGGCCCCTGCCGATCTCCAGCGCCTGCGGGTTCTCCGGGATTTCCACGCCAATGCCTTCGCCGCGCGGATAGCGGAAGGCCGACGGACCATCATCAATCTGTGCGGCCGTCACCACCATGCGAGCCAGTTCCGCCTCATCGGCTGCCGCCATGCAGATCATGCCCGGCAGCGCGCCGAGGAAGCCGATGTCGAAACTGCCGGCATGGGTCGCCCCATCGGCACCGACCAGCCCTGCGCGGTCCATGGCAAAGCGAACCGGCAGCTTCTGGATGGCCACATCGTGCACCACCTGATCATAACCGCGCTGCAGGAAGGTCGAATAGATCGCCGCGAAGGGCTTCATGCCATCAGCTGCGAGACCCGCAGCAAACGTCACCGCATGTTGTTCTGCGATACCGACATCAAAGTGCCGGTCCGGGAACTTCGCCGCAAAAATGTCTGTGGACGTACCGGAAGGCATCGCCGCCGTGATGGCGCAAATCTTATCATCGGTTTCGGCCAGTTTCGTCAGCGTCTGCCCAAACACCTTCTGGTAAGCCGGCGCCATCGGTTTCGGCTTCGACTGCTCGCCGGTAATGACCGAGAATTTCGAGACACCGTGATACTTGTCGGCGGAATTCTCCGCCGGGGCATAGCCCTTGCCCTTTTGCGTGACCGCATGGATCAGGATCGGGCCTTCCCGCATCGCCTTCACGTTTTCGAGGATCGGGATCAGCGTATCCAGGTCATGCCCGTCAATCGGGCCGATATAGTAGAAGCCCAGCTCCTCGAACATGGTGCCGCCCATGGCGAAACCGCGCAGATATTCCTCTGCGCGACGGGCCGGGCTTTCGAGGCCCATCGGGCTCACCACTTTCTTGGCAATCCGCCGTAGCCCGCGATAGGGCCGAGACGAAACGAGACGCGACAGGTAATTGCTCATCGCCCCAACAGGTGGCGCAATGGACATGTCATTGTCGTTGAGGATGACGATCAGGCGCGACTTGTCGGCACCGGCATTGTTCATCGCCTCATAGGCCATGCCGGCGGACATCGAGCCGTCGCCAATCACACAGATCACATGATTGTTGCCGTTCTGCAGGTCCCGCGCCTTGGCAAAGCCAAGACCGGCCGAGATCGAGGTTGAGGCATGCGCCGCGCCGAACGGGTCATACTCGCTCTCCGCGCGTTTGGTGAAGCCGGAGAGGCCACCGCCCTGGCGCAGGGTGCGCATCTGGTCACGCCGCCCGGTCAGGATCTTGTGCGGGTAACACTGGTGGCCGACATCGAAGATCAGCTTGTCGTCCGGCGCATCGAACACGGCATGAATAGCGAGCGTCAACTCGACCACGCCAAGACCCGAACCGAGATGGCCCCCGGTTACCGACACGACATCAATGACTTCGTCCCGCACCTCTCCGGCAATCTGTTTCAGCTCGCTCCGCGACCTGCCTTTCAGGTCGGCCGGCGAGTTGATCGCGTCCAGAATGCGGTTCGGTCGTGTTTCGGTCATTTCTACGGACCTTTACTGTGCGGTCTTCTGACAGGTTATTAATGCGTTCTGTCGAGTACAAAATCGACCGATTGCAGCAGTATATGGGCTTTTTCGCGGAAAATTGCGAGGTGTTCCTTCGCCTGCGCGGCGAGAATACGCACCCGCTGGCGGGCCCCGTCTATACCCAGAATGGTTACGAAATTCGCTTTTCCAGCGACTTCATCTGTCCGCAGGGGTTTGCCAACATCGTCTTCGTCGCCCGTTGCATCCAGCAGATCATCCGCAATTTGGTAGGCGAGGCCAAGATCGTTGGAGAAGCCGGCAAGCGCCTGCCGCTCGGCCTCGCGGGCGCGGCCGATGATGGCGGCAGATTCCGTGGCATACGAAATAAGTGCACCAGTTTTCATCCGCTGCATGCGGGTGATCGTGTTCAGGTCACGCGGGCTGTCAGACTCCAGCATGTCGATCATCTGGCCGCCCACCATGCCCCGCGCCCCGGAGGCATCCGCCAGCCGTTCGATGAGCAGCGCGCGTATTTCGGCGTCCTGATGGGTCTCGTTTGAGGCGAGTATCTTGAATGCCAGCGTCAGCAGCGCATCACCCGCAAGTACGGCGGTCGCCTCATCAAATGCCTTATGGACGGTTGGCTGTCCGCGCCGGAAATCATCATCATCCATACAGGGCAGATCGTCATGGACGAGGGAGTAGCAGTGCACGCATTCCAGCGCCGCCGCCGTGCGCAGGAGGGTCTTTTCGGGTGCCTCGAACATCGCTCCTGTTTCCAGCACGAAAAATGGCCGCATCCGCTTGCCATTGGCGAGGGCCGCATGGCGCATGGCACGCATCAGATCCGCTTCCGGACCGCCGGCGGGGGGGATCAGCTGGTCGAGCGCGACGGTTACGCGGTCGGCAACCTCCTTCAGGCGCTGATCAAAGTCGACAATTTCCCCCATTCCTCCGGCCCCTAGTCGAAGCTGGCAGATTCGGTTGTCGGGCCATTGGCGCCCTGCACGATCTGTTCGACCTTCAGCTCGGCGGATTTCAGGCGCGACTCGCAATGCGTCTTCAGGGCAGCGCCACGCTCATAAATGGCGATCGACTTTTCCAGCTCGACCTCACCCGCCTCAAGCTGGCGGACAATGCCTTCCAGCTCTGCCAGGGCCTCTTCAAAGCTCATCTTGTCGACAGGTTTTTCTTTTGCGTCAGCCATGCCCGCGCCTCCCTGTATGGAATGGACCGACACTAGAGCGCCCGACATGGCACCACAACCACTTGCCGGTCAGTTTTCCCGGTATTCGTAGATGCGGAAGCTCCAATAGCTGTCGCCGCCATCATAGGTGCATTTCCAGCCAAGTCTCTTCAGCTCCGGCCGCAGCATCCGATTAAACCAGCCATGCGCGGCGAGATACACCTTGCCCGCCTCCGAGGCCTCATGCAGCCGGGCGGCTGCATCAGCGGCGCGCTGCCTCGCGGCCTTCACACTTTCGCCGTCCAGCGCATGCCCGTTCAGCCAGACCGCGCGGGCCAGCACGTTCCAGGTCTTCGGCAGATATTTCACACCCGGCAATAGCGGCGGCGGCAGCGGTGCCTCGTTGAAGACGGGGTCATGGGAAATCTCGTGACCAGGCGCGGCGCGTTCCGCCGTCTGCTGGGCCCGCAGCCGCCCGGATGCGAAAACAACCGCCGCATCCGCAACCGCCTCTTTCAGCCTGTCCGGCGCAATCTGATCGTCGGCGAGCGCGCCTGCCTCATAGCGGTCCCACCAGTCGCGGTATTCCTGCCAGCTGAGGCGCGGCCCCGCCGTGCGGTCGAGCGCAGGCTTGCCGTGCCGCGAAACGATGATCGGCCCGCGCTGTCTGGCTGTCGATGTCGTCTTTGGCATCGCCATCAGTCCCGTTCCGCTTCCTCTTGCCCCCGCGAGAATCGCTCAAAGATTTGCCCTAACGGGCAAGGAACCGCACGGCAAGGCGCGTTTATCCACGCCGTCGCGGCCACTCTCTCCATGGATTATCTGATTCAGAGCCCTTTCCAGACCCGCTTCTTGCACTTTTCGTCATCCTGCAGCTTGCACTTGTGGAAGCTGAGCAGGACTGTTTCCGCCCGTCCGATCAGGTGATCCATGGGCACAAAGCCGATGGACGCCTCTTCCGGACGCACCCGGAGCGGGCAGCCAGCCCGGTCGATCACGCCGTCAATCGCGGGGCAGTGACCGCTTGTGAAACGCGCATCGAGGGAATTGTCGCGATTGTCTCCCATCATGAAGACATGTCCCTCCGGCACGATGAAGAGATCTGTATTGTCGCCCTCATTGCCGCGAACCTTGCGGTGGGTGATCCAGCTCTTGTCGCCAATGGTTTCGCGCCATTCATGCGCCGTCGTCAGTGCAACATCCCTGTGCGGCACGTAGCGTACGGTGCGGATGTATTCGCTGTCGACCGCCTCGCCATTCAGGAACAGCTGCTCGCCGATCATCTGGATCTGGTCGCCCGGCAGGCCGATCAGCCGCTTGATCATCACGCGGCCCGTATGGGGGTGTTCGAACACCACCACATCGCCGCGTTTGGGCGTGCGGGCAAAGATACGCCCTGCAGGCAGCGGGATAAAACGGCCCATGGAGAAAGGCAGCGAGTAACGGTCGTAGCCATAGGCGAATTTCGCCACGGCGACGCGATCACTGACTTCCAGGGTCGGCACCATGCTTTCGGACGGAATCACGCGCTGTTCGTAGGCGAGCCCCGAGAACAGCAGGAAAACCGGCACGAACACGGCCAGGGTCGCCCCCCATTCACGCAGTTCCCGCTTCAGTTTACCGCCAAGGGTCAACTCTTCTGTTGCCTCTTTCTGAGCGGCGGCGTTGCCTTCTGATGCCATCGGAACCTCGTGTCTGCTGGTGGCGCCGGACCTGTTTAGACGAAACATGCTTCGGTTGCGAAGGCGTAATGTGCCCCGCTGCTGCAAAAGGTCGTGCGGAACCTGAAACGCCCGTCAGGCCAGCGAATAGAGATCGGCCCCGTCCGGACCGCGGTTAACAGCCACTTCACCAAGGCAGATCAGATAGTTCAGATGGGCAAGCGCTTCGCCGGTTGCCATGCCGACCTCGTCCTCGTCGATCGCCCGGCCAAATATGGCGATGAATGTGTCCAGCACACGTTTCGGACCGTCTGCCAGGCGCTGCTTCAGCCGGTCCAGCGCCACGAAGTGCCCGTCGATCAAGTGCTGGAGGCGCTTGTGGGCCCCAATGAAGGGCTCATTGTGGGCCGGCAGAACCAGCACATCCTCCGGCAAGCGCTGTTTCAGCTTCTCGCAGCTTTCAATCCAGTCGTGCAGCGGATTGGCTGCGGGCTCGGTGGGGTGCACCGACACATTGGACGAGATGCGCGGCAGCAGCTGGTCGCCGGAGATGACAATGTTCAGCGCGGGACAAAACAGGCAGGCATGCTCCGGCGAATGCCCGCTGCCGGTGATGACCTCCCATGTCTGGCCGCCCATCTCGAACGTGTCGCCATCCGAGAGACGGCGATAGGAATCCGGCATCTGCGTCACCGCCCGCCCGAATCCGCCAAAACGCTCCCTGTAGCTCGCGAGTTGTGCTTCGGACCATCCTGCCCGGCGATAGAAATCGACACCAGCTTCAGGCGCTTCACGGCCCGTATCGGCCACCAGCATGCGGCAGGTGACGTATTCCAGCCGGCTCATCCACAGCTCCGCCCCCCATTTGTGGCAGAGCCAGCCTGCGGACCCGACATGGTCGGGGTGCATATGGGTGATAATAACCCGCTTCAGCGGCTTCTCGTCCGTCACGCGCTCCGCCAGCAGCTTCCGCCAGGCATTGCGTGTCTCATCATATGGGATACCGGTATCGACAATGGTCCAGCCGTCACCATCGTCGATCAGCCAGTTATTGATGAATTTCAGCGAGAAAGTCAGCGGCATGGCGACCCATTCGAAGCCGGGCGCGATGTCGCGTGTCTCGCCCGGTTCCGGCGCCTCCCGCCCATGCGGATAGTCGAGGCCCGGGCGTTTCGGTGTCTTGGTCTGAAATCCATCCATGGTCGAAAGATACGCCCCTGCCCTTGCTCGTCGAGCCGTGCCGCAGGGTCATGCTTACCCAAGGTGCGCCCGGATCGCCGCGACGATCTCCGAAATCGCATCCATGCCATTCACCCGGATGACGCCGTCAGGCATGGTCAGCGCGGCCAGCTGGCTTTCCAACAGGCTGACCGGCATGAAATGGTCCGCCCGTGCTGCGATCCGCTTGGCCAGTTCCTCCTTCGGCACATCCAGCAGCACAAACCGGCAGGCCCGCCCGCTCTCCATCAGACCGGACTGTACGAAAGGCGTCAGCGCGGAACAGGCCAGAACCACCCGCGGCTCCGGCATCGCTGCCGCACCCGCCGCCATGCCCTGCACCCAGCCGACACGGTCTTCATCCGTCAGCGGAATACCATCTGCCATTTTCTGCTTGTTGGCAGCAGAATGATATTCGTCCGCTTCCATGAAAGGCCAGCCCGCAGCATCAGCCAGCGCCGCCGCGACGGAAGACTTGCCGCTGCCCGCCACGCCCATGATGACGATCAGCTCTCTCACTTGATCGGCGTCCGCTTCCGCGGCCCGAGCTTCGTTCGCTTGAACTTCTCGCCCTTTAGAGGCGACGGCTTCGGTCCGGACGGAGATGCCGGTTTCGAGGGCGACTTCGCCCGCACGTCAGCCCGTTTATCCGGATTGGCCGGTTTGGCCGGCCGTTTGCCGCGCGGCGCATCCTCGCGCCGGGCAGGGCGGTCGTCACGTTTCTCCGGACGGTCCGGCCTCGGCTTGCGCGGACGCGGCGGCAACGCCTTCAGCAAGGCCTCACGTTCCTTGCCGCTGATCGGCCGCCACTTGCCTTCCGGCAGGCCCGCAAGTTCCAGCGGACCAATCCGCACCCGCAGCAGGTCCACCACCCGGATATCGACCAGCTGGCACATCCGGCGGATCTGGCGGTTCCGCCCCTCGTTCAGGATGAAGCGCAGCTCGTGCGGCTTGACCTGCTCGACAATGGCAGGCTTCAGCTTCCGTCCGTCAAGCTCCAGACCATGGCGCAGCTTCTCCAGCTTCGCCTCCGTCACATCGCCTTTCACCTTGACGATGTATTCCTTGTCCAGACGGCTTTCCGGACCGATGACCGCCTTCGCCAGCACGCCATCTTCCGACAGGATCAGCAAGCCGCGCGAATCCTTGTCCAGCCGGCCGAGTGGCGCGAGCTTGTTGTAGCGGCCGGGGATCGCCTGGCTCTTGCCGGAAAGGCTATCCTTCGTGATCAGGCGGACAGCCGGGATCTCGTCACCTTCGGGCGTGCCCGACACGATGCCTTCCGGCTTGTGGAAGATGAGGGACAGCTGATTGTCCAGCTGCCTGGAGGCTTTCTGCGCCAGCGTGAGCGTCTGGCCCGGCACGATCTTCTCGCCCTGCTGCGTCACCTTCTGCCCATCAATGGAGATGAGCCCCTTTTCGATCAGGGCATCGGCCTCGCGCCGGGAGCAAACGCCCTCCTCCGCGAGCCATTTGTTGATACGCAATGGCTCCGCACCGGAATATGTCTTCGTCCAGGCCATAGGCCTTCTGCCTCCTGCTGGTCCGAAAATGTGTCCGGGCTTCAGCCTGAACAATGTCCGGATAGGTATGTCAGCGCCTCGATGATCATCGGCGTCTCGGCCGCCTCATCGCGTACGGTCAGGCTGTCGCCCGGCAGCATTGCGCTAAAGTTTCCGCCGAGCTTTGTCTCCATCGGAAATACAGTCGCTTCCCCCAGCGACCAGAATTTCACACCGCCGAGCCCGTCGGCAGAGATCTTCGCCGGGTCAATCTGCGCAACGTCGTATGTCGTCTCGACCGTCTTTGTCTTCTCGTCGTCGGCACTGTAGTCCGTCAATGTTTTCACGAGCGTACAGGTCTCGGTCGCCGTGACCTCGATCTTGAAGTATGAGCCATTGTAGAACGGTTTGCTTGTCGTCGCCGTCACGGATGTGATCACATCGATTGCCTGTTCCGGACTGGTGACTGGTTCCGCATACGCTGCAGACACCGCCACGACACAGGCAGCGCCAAGGCCTGCAACGAATCCTGCCGTCCTATTCATGCTCGTCCCCTTTTTCGAACTGACCTGACGGAAGCTCGTCAAATTTGCCGCAGCTGGCAAGCCTGTGTACCGGGTTCAGACACCGAACAGTGCATCGCTGTTGTCGAGGAAATTTGCGCCACCCTCAATGATTGCCGGCACACGGCCGGGCGCGAGGGCAAGGGCGGTTTCCGCGAAAAAGCCTGCGAGCGCGAGTTGCCGGGCACGGTGCGCAGGCGCGCCGGAGCGTGCCTCAACCGCCGCCCGGGTCAGGAAATGCCCGCCGATCACATCCCCGGCAAGCGCCAGATACTCGGTTGCCCCGGCGAGCGCCTTGTCCTGGTCCCGCTCCTTCATCGCGGCCACCATCCATTCACTGGCAGTCCGCAGCGCTTCCGCCGCCGCACGCAGCCTGTCGGCGATCTGCACCAGCTGCGGATCATTCGTCGCGCGCGCATCTGCGGCTGTCGCATCGATCTCTCCCAGCATGCGCCGCATCGACTCGCCATTCGTCCCGGCCAGCTTCCGCCCGACAAGGTCGATGGCCTGAATACCGTTCGTGCCTTCATAGATTGGTGCGATCCGGGCATCGCGGTAAAGCTGCGCGGCGAGGGTTTCATTCATGAAGCCCATGCCGCCATGCACCTGCACACCCAGGTTCGCGACCTCGACACCCATGTCCGTCGACCATGCCTTTGCAATCGGTGTGAGCAGGTTTTCCCGCATCTTCGATGCTTCGCGAACCGCCTCATCCGGAGAAGCTTCGGCAAGATCCGCCGCAACTCCGCACGCATAGCAGATGGACCGTGCCGCCGCGACCCGTGCACGCATGGTGATCAGGGTACGGCGTATATCGGCATGGTGCAGGATGGGCGCCGCCCCGTCGACGCCATCCGCCTTGCCTTGCTTCCGCTCCTGTGCGTAGGCGAATGCTGCCTGATAGGCCGCTTCGCCCACACCGACGCCTTCAAGCCCCACATTGAGCCGGGCCGAATTCATCATGGTGAACATGCAGGCGAGCCCTCTGTTCTCCTCGCCGATCAGCCAGCCTGTCGCCCCGTCGAACTCCATGACGCAGGTCGGGGAGGCATGAATGCCGACTTTCTTTTCAAGGCCGATGCACCGCACGCCATTGCGATTGCCAAGGCTGCCATCCGCATTCACCAGGAATTTGGGCACGAGGAACAGCGACACACCGCGCGACCCGGCCGGCGCATCCGGCAGGCGCGCCAGCACGAGATGGATAATATTGTCCGCAATGTCGTGATCACCCCAGGTGATGAAGATCTTCTGGCCGGAAATGGCATAGGAGCCGTCCTCGTTCGGCACGGCTTTCGTCTTCAGCGCGCCGACATCTGAACCCGCCTGCGGCTCCGTGAGATTCATCGTGCCGGTCCACGTGCCGGAAACGAGGTTCGGCAGGTAGGTCTGCTTCTGAGCCTCGGTGCCGTGCGCCAGCAGCGCCTCGATAGCGCCGAAGCTGAGCATCGGGCAGAGTCCGAATGCCATGTTGGCCGAGTGGATCATCTCCATCACCGCCAGCGCCAGCGCCTTGGGCAAGCCCTGGCCGCCCCATTCCTCCGGCACCGCCAGCCCCATCCAGCCGCCCTCGCGGAACAGCTTGTACGCGTCGGCAAATCCGGGCGCGGCCTGCACGCCGTCATCCGTCAGCCGGGCGCCATGTTCGTCGCCCGGCTGGTTCAGCGGCGCGAGGACATCGCGGGCAAGCTTTGCGGCCTCTTCGAGGATCGGCGCGATCAGGTCCGGGTCGTACGCTTCAAAGGCGTCCAGCCCTTCAAGGCGCGGCAGCCCCGCGACAGATTGCAGTGTGAACGCCATATCATCGAGGGGCGCATCATAGGCCATACTGGTCTCCAAATTAGCACTTTCGGCCGCCTGTCCGGCACACCGGCAAGGCCCAGGTTTTCTGCGAACTGCGGTCTATATCTTACGTAGAGAAAAGCAACACGCCTACCTTGTGGTAATGGCGCGGCTGTTTTTCAGCCGGCGACAGATAGTTACGTCAAAGCATCAGCGAAACACAATTTCAGGCGAAGCCCGGAAATCCCCATCAAATATCGCTCCCAAGTTTGTGGACAGGGCCGCACGGGATTATGTATGAGGCCCGCTTGCTGGCATCGTGGAGAAATTCTGTAGAATGCAGAGAACGCCATCGGCACGCTATACGCTTGTCGCCATCCTCCTTCACTGGGTGATGGCCGGGCTCATCCTGTTCATGATCCTGCTCGGCTGGAACATGGATGACAATCCGGCGCGTCTGCAGCTGCACAAGTCGATCGGCATCACCATCCTGTTCCTGACGGCGACGCGCATCCTGTGGCGCATGAAGAACCCGGTTCCCCCCTTGCCGGCAGACTATTCGGGCCTTGAAGTGATGCTGGCCCGGCTGGTCCATCTCGGCTTCTATGTGCTGATGATCGCTGTGCCGCTTGGCGGGTGGGTTCTGGTTTCGATTTCAGAAATCAAGGTGCCGACCGTGCTGTACGGTTCGATCAGCTGGCCGGCCCTGCCTGTGCCCGGTTTCCTGCATTCCGAAATGGTCTATGGCGCCGTCGAATTCCTTCATTCCAAAGGCGCGTGGGGCTTCATCATCCTTCTGGTCCTGCACGTCGCCGGCGCCCTGAAACATGAGTTCGCGGCAGACGAAGAAGGCGTTCTGAAGCGTGTGCTGCCGGGCCTGTTCGGTCATGTGCTGCCGCCGCGCCGGGCCAGAGGATATATGCTGGCCATCGGCGGCGTGCTTCTGGCTTTTGCCCTGATCGCCTTCATCACCGGTTCGGCCCGCCTTGCCGCAAGCGATGTGGCCAACCCGGTCAGTTCAGTGCTGGCCGAACCGCTGATCGTCGACAATTGGGATGTCGACTATGACAGCTCCGAAATCCGCTTCACCGGCCTCCACGAAGGCGCGGAGTTTACCGGCACCTTCCGCAACTGGTCTGCCATTGTCGCGTTCTATCCGGAGGACCTCAATGCCTCCGAGGTTCGCGTCACAATCGACACCACGTCGGCGGATGCGGGCCGGAAGCTCTACACGGAAAGCCTTCCCGGAGGCGAATGGTTCGACACGCCCACTTTCCCGCAGGCACGCGTGCATGTCTCCAATTTCCGGGAAACCGATGAAGGCTATGCCGCCGATGCCCGCATCCGCGTGAAGACCAGCAGCATGACCGTGCCGCTGACCTTCACCCTCGATATCGACGGCGATACGGCGCGCCTTCAGGGCCATGCGGTCGTCACCCGCAAGGGCCTGAATCTCGGCCAGGCCTCGGATCCGGGCAGCCTGTGGGTCAGCGACGACATTACGGTCACTGTCTCCGGCCAGGCCACGCGCAAATAGCTGAGGCGCCAACTTCCGGGCAGGCCATGCAGGTGCTAAGGCGCACGCCATGACTGCGATCGTACCCATCCAGCAGGGAACCCTCAGCCTCGCCGCCATGCATCTGCGCGGCGGCGGCCTCGTCGCCATGCCGACCGAGACCGTCTATGGCCTTGCGTGCAATGCCGCGAACCCGGACGCTGTGGTACGCCTCTACGAGGCGAAGGGCCGGCCGCGCTTCAATCCGCTGATCGCGCATGTCGCCAGTATGGAGATTGCGGAGCAGGAGGCTGTCTTCTCCGATCAGGCGCGCGAGATCGCCGCGAAATTCTGGCCGGGGCCGCTGACCATGGTCCTGCCCGTCGCACCGACCGGCACGGTCAGCGACATTGCCCGCGCGGGCCTCGACACGATTGCCCTGCGCATGCCGGCACATCCGGGTGCGCTCGCCATGCTGCGGACGTTCGGCAAGCCGCTGGTCGCGCCGTCCGCCAACCGGTCCGGCCATGTCAGCCCCACGACAGCACAGCATGTGAAGGCAGATCTCGACGGAAAAGTGGATCTGATCCTAGATGGCGGCCCCTGCGAGCGCGGCATCGAGTCGACCATCGTCTCTTTCATTGGCGAACGCCCCGTCCTGCTCCGCGCAGGCGCATTGGAAACATCCATCCTGAATGAGGCCCTTGGCGGCACGCTGGTTGTGCGAGGGGAGGATGACGGCATTTCCGCTCCCGGGCAGCTGAAAAGCCATTACGCGCCCAATGCGCATTTGCGCCTCAATGCCGACGCTCCGGAACCGGGTGAGGGCTGGCTCGGCTTCGGTTCATCGCCCATTCCGGGCACCAATCTGTCGGAAGCAGGCGATTTGCGCGAAGCCGCGAAAAACCTGTTCGCCGCCCTGCGAACGCTGGATGCCGGGTTTGACCGGATTGCCGTCGCGCACATTCCCAATGAGGGGCTTGGCGAAGCGATCAACGACCGGCTCGCCCGCGCCGCACATCGGGACTAGGATAGGGCCATGCACCCTGCCCGCCTGTTCCATGAAACCGACCCGGCCGTCCTGCACCAGAGGATGGCGGACAATCCCTTCGCACTGATCACCGCCGTAAGCGACGGGCGCCCCCTCGCCGTGCACGCCCCTGTCCTTCCCTGCGGGGGAGAGGATGCCCTGTGTCTTCGCTTCCATCTCTCCGCAGCCAATCCGGTGACCAGGGCGCTTCATGACGGCGCCGAGGCGCTGATCGTGTTCACCGGCGTGCACGGCTATATCTCCCCCGACTGGTATGGCATGGACGATCAGGTGCCGACTTGGAACTACCTCTCGGTCGAAGCCGCCGGGCCTGTCACGCGACTGGATACGGACGCAACCCGACAGGTGATCGACGATCTCTCCGATTTCTTCGAGGCCCGGCTGGCGCCAAAGCCGGTCTGGAAATCCGCGAAGATGACGCCCGCCCGGCTGGAAGCCCTGCTGCGCGGCATCGTGGCGTTCGAACTGGTGCCGACACGCCTGGAAGGCATTACCAAGCTCGGCCAGAACAAACCGCACGACGCCATCGCCCGCGTGGCCGATGCACTGGATGCGACGGAAAGCGGCTTAGCTCTCGCCGCGGAAATGCGTAAAGTAGGACCATGACCCAGGCACCCCCCTCCGACTTCCTCGCTGCCCTGAAGGACCTGCTCGGCCCCATGGGATGGACCGACGACCCCGTAAGGCTGGAAGAGCATTCGACCGGCTTCCGCGCCTTCATGTCCGGCGAGACACCGCTGGTCGCCATGCCCGCCAGCACGGAAGAAGCCGCCGCATTGGTAAAGCTCTGCGGCAAGCATGGTGTCGCCATCACGCCTCAGGGCGGCAATACCGGCCTCGTCGATGGCGGCCTGCCGCATGGCGAGATCTGCGTTTCGATGCGCCGCATGAACAAGGTGCGCAGCGTGGACGAGTTCAACAATTCCATGGTGATCGAGGCGGGTGCCCCGCTCGTCACTGCACAGGAGACGGCCGACAAGGCAAACCGCCTGTTCCCGCTCTCCCTCGGTTCCGAAGGCACCGCCACGATTGGTGGACTTATTTCCACGAATGCAGGCGGCGTCGCCGTGCTGCGCTATGGCATGATGCGGGACCTGATCCTCGGCCTCGAAGTCGTGCTGCCATCGGGCGAGATCTGGAATGGCCTTTCGGGCCTCCGCAAGAACAATACGGGCTACGACCTGAAACACCTCTTCGCGGGGGCAGAAGGCACACTCGGCCTGATCACGGCGGCAACGCTGAAGCTGTTCCCGAAAGTCCAGCGCGCGACGGCCTGGGTGACCGTTGAATCGACAGATGACGTTATCTCCCTGCTCGCCCATTTGCGCGAACAGGCAGGCGACACGGTCACCAGTTTCGAAATGATCCCGGCCAATGCGGTCGAGATGGTCATCGCCGACATACAGGGAACGCGCGACCCGCTGCCGTCCAATCTCGCCTGGCGGGTCCTGATGGAGGTCTCCTTCTCGGATGAGGCCATGGCCCGCGAGACGCTGGAAAGCGCGCTGGCATCCGCCTTCGAGAAGGGGCTCGTGCAGGACGCCGTGATCGCCGAGAGCCTTGCTCAGGCGAAAGCCATGTGGATGGTGCGGGAGACGATTCCGCTCTCGAAGCGCGCCTATGGCAATTCCCTGAACCAGGACATTTCCGTGCCGGTCAGCCGGATCCCTGCCTTCATGAAGGATTGCGAGGCCCGCGTGGTGGAGCAGCTGCCCACGGCGGACTTCGTCATCTTCGGCCATGTCGGCGATGGCAACCTGCATTACTCCGTCATCGAGCCGCCTGAAATGACGGGCCTCCGCGACAACGCCAAAGCACTGACACGCATCATCTACGACACGGTTATGGAACATGACGGTTCAATCAGTGCCGAACATGGTGTGGGCCGCCTGAAGCGGGACGAGCTTGCCAATCTGCGCCCGCCCGCTGCGACAGAAACAATGCGCGCCATCAAGCGCGCACTGGATCCGAAAAACATCATGAACCCCGGGCGGGTCGTCAGCGTCTGAGACGTAACAGGCTGTCATCCAGATCGGCCAGGCGCGGCACGCCCAGCAAGCTGAGCCCGCGCTCGACATCATCCTTCAGGATACGGATCGCCCGGGCGACACCGGCCTCGCCGCCGGCGGCAAGCCCGTAGAGATAGGCCCGCCCGACTGCGACGCTGGTTGCCCCGCGCGCGATCAGCTTCAGGATATGGCTGCCCCGGCGCACGCCGCCATCCGCAATCACCTCGATATGCGAATCCAGCGCATCACGCACTTCGGGGATGAGGTCGATCACCGGCACGGACGTATCGATCTGCCGCCCGCCATGATTGGACAGCCACACGGCGCTTGCGCCATGATCCACTGCCCGGATAGCATCTTCCTTTGTCGAAAGCCCCTTCACGGCGAAGGCACCGCCCCATTCCTG
>MDSW01053152.1_pt1 | contig 26950 bp, 14 predicted proteins | sample 811171 | NCBI WGS metagenome assembly MDSW01 (sample SAMN05326641, study PRJNA326480) | marine metagenome | isolation source: seawater | place: Atlantic Ocean: North West | collected 2012 | reverse complement strand
GAGCAATTTATAGATGAAAATCAAGATGGTATTTGGAATGAAAATAGTCCTCCTACAAAACCTGTTGGCTTCCAAGGTCGTCATATATTTGGTACAGATAATACTGGAAGAGATGTCTTTGCTAGAGTTGTAGATGGTTTTAAAATTTCTATAACCTTTGCAATTATCTGCACTTTATTATCTTATAGTATTGGTATCATTATAGGAGCAATTCTAGGTTATTTTGGTAAAAATATTGATTTATTAGGTGTAAGAATTATGGAAATATTTAGTTCAATGCCCTTTCTTTTCATTGTAATGATTTTATCAGGATTTATGCAACCAAATATATTCATGCTCGCATCGATTTTAGTTTTTTTATATGGATGGATTGGTATTTCCTATTATGTCAGGGGTGAATTTTATAGAGAAAAAGCTAAAGATTATGTTTCAGCAGCAGTTTCAATGGGAGCATCTAATACAAGAATTATGTTTAAGCATATTCTTCCAAATGCATTGACACCAATAGTAACTTATGCTCCTTTTGCGATAATTGGATATATTGGCACACTGAACACACTAGATCTACTCGGTTATGGCTTGCAGCCCCCAGCTGCAAGTTGGGGAGAAACTATGAAGCAGGCGTTAGAAAATTTAGATAATTGGCATATGTTAATTTTTCCAATAACTGCAATGACAATAACTCTATTTATGATCACTTTCATTGGAGAGGCAATAAGAGAAGCCTTTGATCCGAAAGTTTATTCTAGATTAAGATAATGAATAATAAATTAGTTCAAATAAAAAATTTAAAAACCCACTTTTATACAGAAGCTGGTACCGTAAAGGCTGTTGATGATATCTCATTTGATATTTATAATGGAGAAGTACTAGGTATTGTTGGGGAATCTGGTTCAGGAAAATCTGTAACTTCTTTATCAATAAATAGATTAATACCAAATCCTCCAGGGAAAATAGTTGAGGGAGAAATCATATTCAAAAATCAAAACTTACTTGATTTATCTTATGATGAAATGAGACAAATTAGAGGTAAGGATATCGCTATGATTTTCCAAGAGCCTATGACATCTTTAAATCCAGTTTTGAAAATTGGCGTTCAAATGAATGAAGTGCTAATTAAGCACCATAATTTAGATGAAGAAGAAGCTTCAGAACGTAGTATTAAAATGCTAGATGCAGTAGGTATACCTAATCCAAAGCAGAGAATAGTAGAATATCCACATCAATTTTCTGGCGGAATGAGGCAAAGGGTCATGATAGCAATGGCGCTTCAATGTAACCCTTCATTGTTAATTGCAGATGAACCTACAACGGCTTTAGATGTTACAATTCAGGCCCAAATTTTAGATTTAATGTTAAATCTTAAACAAACTAGAGATAATTCAGCAATCTTATTAATAACTCATGATCTTGCAGTTGTTGCAGAAACTTGTGATAGAGTTATTGTTATGTATGGTGGAAAAATTCAGGAAATTGCTGAAATTAACGAACTTTTCAACAATCCTGTACATCCTTATACTAAAGCATTAATGCAATCTATACCCAAATTAAATAAAAAAGAGAAACGTCTTAAAGCTTTAAAAGGGATGGTACCATCCATTTTAGATTTGGGTGATGGATGTAAACTATGTTCTAGATTTGAACCAAAAGATTGTGCATGTGGTGGTGATAAAATTGAACCTGATTTAATTAAAATATCTGATGATCACTATGTTAGATGTAATCCTAAAATACTATGAAGAAAACTGACCATATATTAGATATAAAAAATCTAAATGTTGAATTCCCACTTTTTAGTGGTATTATTCAGAGAGAAACTTCATGTGTTCATGCTGTTAAAAACCTAAGCTTGAAAATTCCTCAAGGTGAAACAATTGCAATTGTTGGTGAATCAGGTTCTGGAAAATCAACGCTTGGAAAAGCGATAATAAATGTTTTAAAACTTACAGCACCTGATGTTAGAGTCTCCGGTGAAATTTTATTAAATAATAATGGATTATATAAAGATTTAATGTCACTTAATAAAAAAGATATGACTAGTTTAAGATCAAATATTCAAATGATTTTTCAAGATCCATTTTCTTCTTTAAATCCAAGGATGATAGTAAAAGATATTATTAAGGAACCTCTTGACTTGCATACCTCACTTAATATTAATGAAAAAAATGAAAAAGTGGATTGGCTTTTAGAAAAAGTTGGACTTTCAAAGGAACAATCTACTCGATATCCTCATGAATTTTCTGGCGGGCAACGACAGCGTATAGGAATTGCGAGATCTTTAGCTACAGATCCAAAAATCATTATAGCTGATGAACCAGTATCTGCTCTTGATGTTTCTATCCAAGCTCAAGTAATTAATTTAATGATGGATTTGCAAGAAGAATTTAATTTAACAATATTATTTATAGCGCATGATCTATCTGTAGTTAAACATATCTCAACTGAAATTGCAGTTATGTATTTAGGAGAGCTTGTTGAATTTGGTAAAACAGAAGAAATTTTTTCCAATCCACAACACTCATATACAAAAACATTACTCGCGGCAATTCCTGAGCCTGATCCTGCAGGTCGTGAAAAACGTAAAAAAAATAGACTTAATATAAATACATAATACATTTATTATATTTTATTAGCATAGAAAGTTTATCTTTATCAAAGGTAGAATAGCTTTTAAATTTGTTAATTATGAATCGCTCTATTTATTTGTCTTTACTACTTTTGATAAATTTTATTTATCCAGACAACATTAAACCTGGATTGTTTTCTATTACTCGAATACATTATGATGGCGGAGGTGATTGGTACTCAGATCCAAGTTCAATTCCAAACCTTTTAAAATATGTTAATAATAATACTAATATTTCTGTAGACCTCTTTGAAAAACGCGCAAAAATTGGTGAAGATAATTTTTCAATGAGTAGTTATTTATATTTAACAGGCCATGGCAATATAAACTTTAATGAAGAACAAGCTCAGATGCTTAGAGAGCAATTATTAGCTGGTGCATTTTTGCATGCAGATGATAACTATGGTATGGATAAATCATTTCGTAGAGAAATTAAAAAAGTATTCCCAGATAAAGACTTAGTTGAGCTACCAAATAATCATCCTATTTTTAATATTTTTTATCAATTCCCAAATGGATTACCTAAAATTCATGAACATGATAATAATAGGCCACAGGCATTAGGCATTTTTCAAGATGGTAAGTTAATTGTATTATATACTTATGAATCTGATCTTGGGGATGGTTGGGAAGATGGAAAAGTGCATAATGATTCTGAAGAACTCCGTGAAACTGCACTTAAAATGGGAACTAATATTATTGTTTATGCATTAGCTAGATAATGAATAAGAATTCCATAAAAGATTTTATTCAATTATACAGAATAGTTAAAGCGAAGAGTTTTTTCTATAAGGGATTAATAAAAACATTTATATGGTCCATTATTTTTATTATCTTAACTACCATTTTTGAATCATTTTTATACTTTTCATCATCTTCAAGAACCCTCATTGCTTATTATTTTTTAATTCTCTTTTCTACATCAATATTTTACCTATTATTAAGACGAATACTTCATTCAAAAAATATATTTAATAATAGTAGTGATCATTACTTAGCTAAACAATATTCAATAAGAGACCAACATATTGGTGATAGACTTATAAATGCACTACAATTAGAAAATAATTTAAATAAAATATTAAGGGGAAAAGATCTTGCTGAAGCTGCAATTAATAGACTCTCAAAAGAACTAAAAAAAATACCTTTAAGTAAGTTATTTAATCCTATCACTCACTCGCTTAAAAGCTACCTTGTAATCTCATTATCCTTATTACTTTTAATTTCGTTTATAGATACATCATCTTCTGCAATATTGCGACTATTAAAACCAAAAAAAGAGTTTTTAGTACCTCTTCCATTTTCATTGAGCTCTATCAATGGAAATGTAAAAGTTTTAGGGGGCGACACCCTAACTGTTACTTTTGGAGGCATTGGTGAACTCCCTGATTCTATATATTTATACTGGGAAACTAAAACTGACTCTGGAAAACATATGATTGCTGAAAATGATGAATACTATAGCTACACTTTTAATTCTATAAAACAAAATACAAAGTACTGGGTTAATTATGATTCTCCATATTTTTTTTCTGCATGGAAAAATATTCAAACCGAATTTGATACAATCTTCGTTTCAGATAGACCTATAATAAAAGAAATAAATTTTAATATTTATCCTCCTCAATATACACAAGAAGCAATGTTTAAACACCCCGGGAACATTTCTACAATTTCGTTACCAAAGGGTAGCCGCGTAAATCTTATTGGAACGTCTTCAAAAGAGCTAGAAAAAGTCTGGATTATTCTTGATGAAAAAAATATAGCGTTAAATAGTCTTAATAAAATGATTAATGGTACATTTAATATCAATAAAAATCAAAAATTAGCTCTTCATATTCAGGATAAAAATCAAGTGACTAATTTAAATCCTTTAAATTTTATTTTTTCAATTATCCCTGATTATGCACCTGATTTAATTGTTCAAAAGCCAAAACCTAAATTTGAACTTGATGAAAGTAACATGCTTGGTTTTGATATACAAATTTCAGATGATTATGGATTTTCAGAAGCTTGGATAGAATATAATATTAAAGCGCCTAATTATCTAAAACAAGATAGCTCTATATATAAAGAAAAAATAACCGGATTAGATACAAATGTAAAGTCTCAACAAATATACTTCGAATGGGATATTTCTGCATTTTCCTTAGCGCCTGAAGATGAATTACATATTCAAATTTGTATTGCTGACAACAACTCATTATCAGGACCCTCAATAACAAAGTCTGCAATCCTAATAGGTCGATATCCTTCAATTGAAGATCTATTTGAAAGAATGGAAGAAGAAGAAGCTGAAGTTCAAGAATATGAACAAGAAATTAAAATGAATTTAGAAGATGTGCATGAACTAGTTAAAGAGTTAGAACTAGAACTACTTAAATCAGAAAACGTAAGCTGGGAACAAACTCAAAAAACTGAAGAAGCATTAGAAAAAATGGAAGAAGTTTTTGACCAAATTGAAAATATTAAAGAAACCATGCAAAAAATACAAGATCAGGCTGAAAAAAATAATCTTGTCAGTGAAAATTTAATTGAAAAATTTTCAGAATTTCAAGAGCTCTTAGATGAAATAATGACTCCTGAAATGATGGAAGCAATGGAAAAATTACAATCAGCGATGGAAGAAATGGACCCTCAGAAAATGCTAGATGCTTTAGAAGATTTTGAATTTGATGCTGAAGCTTTTGAAGAGCAATTAGATAGATTTATTGAAATGTTCGAACTTGCTTTAGCAGAACAAAAAATGGATGAGGTTGTTAAAAGATTAGAAAAAATGGTAGAAGAACAGAACGCAATAATGGAGGAGCTCTCCAATAATGAAGATATGTCTGATCTAGCATCAAGAGAAAGGAGACAGGAAGAAAATTTTAAAGCTTTAGAGAAAACAATAAAAGAAGCTTCTGAATCTATTAGTGAATTTTCTCCTGATGCATCTGAAGATCTAAAAAATTTAAATATAAGTGAACTTAAACAATCAATTTCAAATGATTTAAATAAAACTAGAAAAGAACTACAAAACCAAAACCAATCTAGTTCAAGTAAATCAGGACAAAGTGCAGCTGATGGTCTAAATGAAATGTTAAATATTGCACAAGAAATACAATCTAACTTCCAAGAAGATACAGTAGATGAAATGTTAAGAAAATTTTTAGCTCTTATTCGTAACTTATTGTTCATATCGCAACAACAGGAAAATTTACTTGATGAAATCGAGGGACTTAGGTCTAGAAGTCCAAAATTAATCGAAATAGCAATTTTACAAGACAGAATACTTCGTGAGAATCAACAATTTATAGTTCAATTAGAAGCACTTTCAAGAGAAACATTTCATATTTCACCCCAAATTGCAAGCGCTATTGGGAAAACAAAAAATGCGATGGACAGAACTATCTCAAGATTAGAACAAAAAGAGATTTCTTCCGCAAAAAAAGATATGAATACTATACTGGCTGGCCTAAATGAAATCGCGAATTTACTACTTGAGTCCGCTAATCAAATGCAAATGAGTGGGTCAGGATCTGGGATGGCTGAATTCATGGAACAAATGGAACAAATGGGTCAAAAACAAGAAGGTATAAATCAAGGAACAATGAACCTATCTCAAATGGGAATGATGGCCCAGCAGCAAATGATGGAACAACTACAACAACAACAAGAAGAACTCAAACAACAACTTGAAGAACTTCTTAATCAAAACCCCGATCAAAAATCAAGTGGAGCAGGACAAGCTCAACAAGAAATGGAAGAAGTTATTAATGACTTTAGGCGAAAACAAATAGATAGGGAAACACATGAACGGCAACAACGTATTCTTTCTAGAATGCTTGATAGTCAAAAATCTCTAACACAAAAAGACTACTCTGAAAAAAGAAAAAGTTCTACTGGAGAGCAATTAATGTATTCTGGCCCCTCTGGATTACCTGAAGATATGGGAGAACGTGAAACTTTAATAATGAATGCAATGGAATCTGCACTACAAGAAGGCCATTCTAAAGAATATCAAGATATGATGAAAAAATATTTTCGACGTTTACAAAAAATATCAAAATAATTATGTTTAAAAAGCATCTACTATTTTTTATTTTTAGTTTATCAATAGCTATACCTCAACAAAAAAAGAATAATTTAAATCTTTTACAAACTATTCGTGATAATGCTGAATCAATAACAAAATATAATGACCCTCAATCTGAGGCTAAATACTTACAAGCAAAAACTCTAGAACGGGGTGGACTTTTTGACGAAGCTGAAATGTTATACAAAGAAATTATTCATAGCAATCCTAAAAATTCAAAATATTTTAATTCTTTAAAAAGTTACTTAAAACAAAATGAAAACTGGGATACTCTGCTTGTATTTACCAAAATATATTCTGAAGCAAGAGATAATGATTTTAATTCCCAATTTGAATTCTTAGACCTCTATCTATTAATGGATGATGAAAAAAAATGGAACCAACTTTCACACCAATTAATATTAGAGACAATAACAAGTTCACAAAATATTAAAAGTATCTTGAAACTTTTACTTAACTCTGGAAAATATGATTACTGTTATAATAAATTAAAAAGATATAGAAAAAAATATAAAAAACCTGATTTTTATAGTATAGAACTTGGATCATACCTAGGAATGCGAATGGCTTTTGAAAAAGCATTATATGAGTATTTAATTTTTTTAGAATATAACCCTAATCAGATTCAAGCGATTTCTAACCGTATAATGGCATTCCCTTCTGATAAAGAAATTAATCTTATTATTAAATCAGCACTAGAGAATGCCTCCTTTAAAGCAGCAAAATATGTTTTAGCAGACTTCCAATTTAAATTAAAAGAATTTGATAATGGTTTTAATACATTAATTGAAAATGATGCTACCTCAATTATGTTCCTGAATTATGCAAAAGACCTCGTTTCAATCAAAGAATATTTCAAAGCAAATAAAATTTTAACCCACATTATGAATTCTACAAGAGATGAAAAAATTTTAACTGAAACTATTTTTGAAATAGCCAAAGTTTTTGAAGCTAAATTGATAAAATCAAATTCAATACTCCCACTAACTAGCTTTTATTCTAATAATTCTTTTTTTTCTTCTCCATATATTTCAATTAATAACGCACCACATAATTCATTAGAAGAGGCAATGGAAATATATGATTCTCTAAGAGTAACTAAACAAAATTCTCAAGCTGCTTTTAGATTGGCTGAAGTTCAATTTAAAATTTTGGGTGATCTAGATGCTGCACTTTATCTTTACCAAGAAACGTTAGACCATGCAAACTCAAAAAGTCTTAAAAGAGACGCTGGTATTGGAATTATAGATGTATATATGGCTAAAGGAGATTTGAACAATGCAGATCTATTCTGTAAAAGTATAATTATAAATAATCCAGAAATATTAGAATTTCAAATTAAAGCTGCTCAAATTTTATTTTATCAAGGTGAATTTGATAAAACTGATATTGAATTAAGAAAAATTGTTTCTAACCTACCAATGAATCATACTGCTGTTAATGATATTCTTGATGTAATGGCTGTTTTGATTGGATTTCGTCATAACCAAGAAGATTTCATTGAGTTTGTTAAAGCACAACTAAATATTAAACAAAACAAACGAACTGAAGCTTTAGAAAAACTAGAATCTCTATTTAATTCAAATGAAATTTTTATAGCAGAGATGTGTAGATATCAATATGCATGGCTTAATTTTCTCCAAGGTGAAAATGATTCTGCAAAATTACAATTAAACCAAATTGTTCAAGAAACAATATTTAAAGAGTTGGCCCATATATTTCAGGCTGAAATACTAGACTATATTGATAATAATATATCAGGTGCAATTGATAGTTATCTTACATTCTTAGAATTATATCCAAAAAGTATCTACTATGATGATGTGAGATTAAGGCTAAGAGAATTAGCTAGTTAATCTTAATCGCATCCTGCATTTGAATCCCCGGATCCAGCTTTAATACACAATTTGCAATCACTTAAAATATTCAAATCGGATATTCGACAATAACATTTATCATTTTCTCCATCCCATTTTCCTACCAAAGTGTAATTACTATCAGAACTCGTCATAGTACCACTACATTTACTTTCTGTATCAGCACCTTCTGCAATTACGCATTCTTTTATTAGTTCAGGATCGCCATTTAATAAATTATCATTTGATGGATCATCATCACATACACCACAAAAATCTTCCCTATATGCTCCTCCACAATCATTATTGCAATCTAGGCGGTCAGAATTTTCTTGATCAGTATATGAATATGGATAACAACAGTTTTCAGGTGAAGGTGTTTCGTTAAAATCTTTATCTTCTACCTTAGGTCCATTCCAGCAACCCTTAGCACTATCAGGAAATTCAGAAGTTTTAACACCTGGATTCATTCTTTTATAAAGATAATCAATTTCCCATGTGCCATCACACTCTAATTCTAAAGAACAATCTTTATTACAACTAGAATTTGGACCTTTATCATACTTTCCGTTGCTATTTAAATCAGTAAAAATCTCTGCAGGTGTCCAAGTGCCCGATGAATCAATATCACTAAAAATTTCGCCTTCATCCCAAAGACCATTCCCCATCTGAGGGTTCCAATCTTCAGTATTATTCTCACAAATACTTTGATCAAAATTGCAATCTATAAAAGCTTCATTATCATCCCAAACTTTATCCCCATCTAAATCTATAAAAGGTTCTGCTTCAATTAAAATATCACATACCCCACAATTATCAACCCAATACAAACCATCTGATAATGGTTCATCATCATCCCAAATACCATTACCATTACTATCTGAGAACTCTTCTCCATCATCCCAAATGCCGTTTAAAGCATCAATAAAAAATTCCCCTTCATTCCATTCTCCATTATTATTAACATCAGAATACTCTTCTCCATCATCCCAAATACCATTTAAAACATCAATAAATTTCTCAGCTGGTTCCCAGGTACCTGATAAATCAATATCGCTAAAGATTTCTCCTTCATCCCAAACTTTATTTAAATAAGCACTACATTCACCCAAACAGTTCTTAGGATTTTCTAATCCAGTATTTCCTCCAATACAAACTCCACAATCATTCAAAGAAGAGGCACTGCCTCCCCAACATTTTCCAGATGATATATCATCAGAATCAGATACCCATATTCCATCACAATCTTGCTCTATTTCAGTACAATCAGGAACACAATCATTGGCTTCATCTAAATCACAAACATTACACATATCTATAAAACAACATGGATTATCTAGTGAATCTACTAGATCGATATCGTACATCTTAATTAAGCTGTTATCATAATAATAATCTCCTTCATCAATCTCTTGATTTAGATTTACATCTATCCAATCATCAACTCCACTTTCAAATAAATACGCTTTTCCGTTACAAATACTTTGACAATCCAGAGTATCTGATCCGGTACATACTCCATTGCAATCCCAGTCAGATATTGGGCAGCAGGTACCATTGATATCAAATTTCGATCCTGAACATAAAGCATCGCATCCAAGCATCTGGTTAAATGTTACTTTAGTATTACCTCCAGTACAATAACCACAGTCATCTATAACGGCCTCACCTCCAATAACTCCAGCACAATCTTTATCAGGAATTAATGTTGAATCTTTGCAAGCAAATATTAATATTAATATTAAATATCTAAAGTTTTTCATTTATTAAAAATTACTAATAAGAATTACTAGTAAATAATAATATAATTATTTATATATATTTAATATTAAGTTAATAGTAATTAAACTTTATTTATGAATTATTATTATATAAAATAAATTGCATAGATAAAAAAATAGAATATTTATTTAAAGATGACACGATTAATTGTATTATTTCTTTTTTTAGGTCAATTATTTTCTCAAAAAATATTAATTCCTATGGATCAGAATCAATCTGATCATCTAAAAGCATATGGCATAGCATTCTGGACGTTAAAAAAAGGACAGGAAGTTGATTGGCTTCTAAATTATAGAGGCGGATCTTTTATGATAAATTTCAACTCAACTCTTGAGAAGGAATTAGTAATAAGAGGAATATACTACGAACCAATAAATGCATCTATATTAACAAATATTTTTGCGCAAATTGAAGAAAACAATATGGATATGGTACTTTTGGAAAAACTTCCAAAAATTGCCGTCTATTCTCCTCCTGGAAAGCAACCATGGGACGATGCTGTAACTCTTGCTCTTACCTATGCAGAAATTGATTATGATGTTATTTTTGATGAAGAAATACTAACTAATAAATTAGATGATTATGATTGGTTACACTTGCATCATGAAGATTTTACAGGGCAATATGGTAAATTTTATAAAAATTATCATAATGCAAATTGGTACAAAAGCATGGAAATGCAATTTAATGCAACAGCACAAAAATTTGGGTTCAGCTCAGTTCATAATTTAAAAAAAAATATTGCTGCTAAAATAAAATCCTATATTGAAAATGGTGGATTCCTTTTTGCGATGTGTTCTGCGACTGACTCATTTGATATAGCGCTTGCAACAATAAATGTAGATGTAGCAAGTGTTGTATATGATGGAACTCCAATTGACCCTAACTACCAAAATAAAATTGATTTTTCAAATTCAATTGCATTTGAAAATTATAATCTTTATACAAATCCAATGACATATGAATACTCTACAATTGATATTCCTCCAAGTCATAGACCCATAACAAAAGGTGCTGAAGCTGATTATTTTTCTCTTTTTGAATTTTCTGCAAAATGGGATCCAGTGCCAACTATGCTTACTCAAAACCATGTATCAACTATAAATGGTTTTATGGGACAAACTACAGGTTTTGCACGATCTACATTGAAAAATCATGTGTTAATCATGGGTGAAGTGAAAAATGATGAAATGGTGAAATATATTCATGGTAATGTTGGAAAAGGTACTTTTACATTTTTAGGAGGACATGATCCAGAAGACTATAGACACTTTGTAGGAGATCCTCCAACAGACTTATCTTTACATAGAAATTCACCTGGTTACAGACTAATTTTGAATAATGTTCTTTTCCCTGCTGCTAGAAAAAAAGAAAAGAAAACTTAAAAAATTAAAAACCTAATTTGATAGAAAACTTGGCTTTTAATAATGGTTTTTGTTGCTCAGAATCTAATATTAAATTATTGATTGATTCTGTATAATTTATATTAAATGCTAATGTTATATTAGGTTTTGGTAATCTATATTGAATATTTCCCTTTAAAGTAATCTTATAATTATCTAACTCTACTTTATCAATAAATTCATCCCCTGGAGTATAAGTATTATCAGATCCCCTATCTATCCACGATTCTCCTTCATCATAATTTCCATTAAGATTAACATCAGTATACTCTTCGCCTTCTTCATAAATACCATCTTCAAGATCTATCCACGGTTCTCCTTCATCATAATTTCCATTACCATTAACATCAGTATACTCTTCTCTTTCATCATGTACACCATTTCTATCAATAATTAACTCTTCACCTGAATCCCACATATTATTTCCAGGCTTCTTTCCTAAAATATAATTAGCACCTAATGTAAGACTTAATTTTTTATCAAATAATTTATAACCTACTTTTGTACTGAATACATTAATAATAGTTTCTGATTTCCTTGCATCATTTGGTGAATTTTTTGAGTATCCCCAACCTAAATTAATTGAAAGAGGTACGGAAAAAGAAAATGATAATGCATTAGTTAAAGTAGATGTTATTGTTCCTGAATTTTTAAAGGGGTAATCATTCGATCCCTTGAACCAGTACTTATTAAAATCTGATCCACAAGAATCTGCCCATACTATATTTTGTTCACCTCCCCAATCTTTAGCAAAATCACTATTTAATATTTCAACACATTGATCAGTATCTGAAAGCATATCTAAATCTTTTGTAATACTAATATTGCCATTATAGTTCATATTTATTTTATTAAACTTAAATTTATAAGCAGGTGCAAGAGTATGAGTAGATCCTATTTTATGTCCTAACTGCTCTTCAAATAATGAAAAAGTACCTAATAGCTCTTTATTTTTATCAATAAAAGGTTCTCCTTCATCATATTCTTCATTATAATTTTCATCAGTAAATTCTTCTCCATCATCGTAGTAACTAATAAAATCTTCTATTAAGCTAATTTCTTTATCTCTTCTATCTTGTAAACGAAATGAATAATTTAAAGTAGGCATCTTTGGCATATTCAAACCAATACTTCCAGAAATAGTATTTGATTGAGTTCGTTTTATAATATCATTTTCAACTTCAGGGTTCCAAGGACTTTTTATTTGCTTATCATAACCAAAAGAAATTGATATTTGATTTTTTAACAGTTTAAAACCAATTTTGTTTTTCCAATTTCTTAAATTATTTTGTATTGATGAGCTTCCATTAGAACGATAATTTATTGAAGCTTGGTTTACTTCTGTTTGAAACATTAACACTGTAAATGGAAGGGTTATAGGAGTTTTAAAATTAACCTTAAATGTAGGTCTCTTTAATAACAAATATATTGAATCTAAACCTCCACTTATTAGATTAGAAAATTCTTCACTTTTAAGACCGGAAAATCCTCTTCCTTCATCATACGCTCCAATATCATCTGTTAAATTAAAACTTAAAAATTTTGCATATTCTTTTAAATCATCTGCATTTGATTGATATTTTGACCATAATGTTGAATCATCAATTATTCCATATGATATATCATAATAACCTGTATCAATTTCATGATTATAATCTAAATCAAAACATGCAACATCACTACAATAATCATGACCATCCCAAACTATTTGAGTATATAGATTAGAATCATGATCAATATCACTAAGAGTTTTTAGCATTAAGGTATCTGACTTTGATTGATCTAATGTTAATGATATACCATATTCTCCACTAAGCTTAGTTTTATCATTATTAAAACGCAATGAAAAATCTGTTGAAGCAACTACATTTCCCTCATAATTATATGCCTCCTTAAATATAGAATAGGGAATGAGAGATGTATCAAAATAATCTCTAGATCTAATAAAGGAAATCCCAAATTTTGCATGATTAAATAAATCTGTCGAAGTTCTAAATGCTTCTAATTCACGTTTATTTGCACCTGATAAATAAATAATCGGTACCATACATTTATTAAAGCAATTCTCTAAACTATCAAATAAAACTCCCGTCTCTAAACCATTTTCACCCGTCAACATGTTAACTTCAGAATAAAGTCCTACTTCTTGACAATTTTCTCCATTCCAGATTGCATATATATCTATTTGTGAAGTATCTATTCCCAAATTATTTTCAATATCATAGCCATCTAATATTTCACCATATAAAGCAGGATCTGTAGCAACACATTGATCATTTGCAATCTCAATATGTTTATTATAGTCTGAATCAATCATAATCCATTCATTACTTGAAGCTGTATCTGGTTGAACACTCTGATTTTCTATGTTAGACTCCCATATCTGATCATCATAATAAACTGTATCACCAACTTGATATGAAGTCAAAATATTCCAATTATTAATTCTAGATCTTTGACTAAGCTGATAATCAATTCTATGTTTTGTTTCTCCACTAACAAATGAAGTATGCCACTTTCCTAATTTTAGTTTAGTGCTAATCCCTCTTACCCTAGTACCTTTTAGACTTAAATCTGAAAAATCCAAAGAATTATCACCATAAAAAAAATCTAAATTGGGTGAATTCATTTTAAATTTAACTCTATCTAAAGGTTGTCGATATTCTAAAGCATATCTATCTTCAATGTTAAAATGAGTATTAAACAATCCATATAGATTGAATTTAAACTTTCCCAATTGAAATTTAATGGAGGAATTTACTTTTTGAGATTCACCTGGCCGGTTTTCCGTTTGGTCGTAATTTGAATCCCAACCTAAGTTACCTTTAAATTTAATTTTGTCTTTCCATGACTCTTTGTCTTGTGCAGATTCAACTTCTTCTTTCTCAATTACTAAAAAAAGGAACTCTTTATATAAATCTTCTCCTAAATTATTTTGTGATTCATATCTGACTATATGATATCCTGGAGAAATTGGATCTTGAGGTACATAAGTTATCATATCTAAATCATTAAAAGATGAAACTTTTTCATCATCAACTAACAGTCTCACACTTTCTAGATTTACTAACTTTTCAGGATCAAATACTGATAATACAATAATTGGGATTCCATCTTCTTCTTTTACCTCTTGAAATGGTGCAAGCATACTAATTTCTAGATAATAAGGTAAATTATTTTCTAAATCTTTTGGTGCATCTAATGTATTTTCTATACCAATTTTTTGATCCGCTACAGTGGCCTCATCTTGTCGAGTAGAGTATACAGGATATACAATAGGCATATCCTCTCCTCCTGCAGGCCATGTAGATCCATTCTGATATTCATCTTTAGACCAAAAATAATACTGAATAAATCCCGCTTTAATATCTTCCATTGGTATTTTTACATTAAATATTACAGGCTGATAAGAAACTTTCATTTCTAGGACATTAAAATCTGTCTCATCATTAAATTTATAAAATAATAAAACTTCTTCTATTTCATTTCTATCTGTGACAATAATTTCTAATTCAATAGGATTTAAAGAATAAAAATCTTCAATTGGCTCTATATTTACAAAATTTGGAGGCTGTCCATCATCTTGAGAAAACAAATTTCCAATAAAGAAAATACATATCAGTCGACTAAGCATAATTAGTAAATCTATCTCGGTTTAACGTTTAATATAATTATATAAGTTCCATCACCATTATCTTTTTTAATTGGCTCGCCATCTAAGACAAATTCACCAGTTTCTAATTTTTGCAAAACTCCATCTACACTACCTCCTCCAGTTATTTGAGATTGTGTAATTGTTTTATCTTCTAAAATTTTATTTAATGCAGGGTCTCCTACTTTACTAACTATAGAAGCTAATTTAGCTTGTGATGCCCGTTTTTGAGATTTAGTTTGAAAATATTCAAAGCTAATAATTTTAGACTCTGCATTATTTGCACTTACAATTATTTCTGATTTACCTTGTCTAGATGATATAACCTGAACAAGTCCCCTACCACTATTTATAGTAACATCGACTGAAGTTGACCAGCTAGATCCATCAGTTGATACTAATAAATCTTCTGAACGTGAATTAACAGTCGCTAAACCTGAAAAAGAATTATTAAAAGCCTTCGTCTTTGCATTTAAAGCATGTATATCAACTTTAATTACTTTTCCAGTTTCCTGTTTAGTTCGTCTATCAGGCTTTAATCTAAATGCTAAACCTGGATCAGTTTTTTTCTGCCAACTTGGCAAATTATCTTGTGCAACAGCAGTAACTGGAGCTCCTCCTGTTGATGATTGCATAGCTCCAACTAATAATTTTCCTAATTCTCCAGCAAATTCTACATTTCCTTCAATTACAACTATAGATGTTTCCCCAGATTCATTATCAAATTTTAAATCAAATTCTGTACCTTTTACTGAAGCGACTGCTGTCGGTGTCGTAATTTGGAACTCACCACCAGCACCTTGATCTGCAACCTTACTCCATGCTTGACCTTTATTCAAATCTAAATTAGTCCTTAAACTCTTAGAAGTCATACGATAACTAGTTATTTTAACTTCCGTTTCTTGCTGAATTTTTATATTTGAACCATCTAAAAACACTATAGCAACAAATACGCCTTTTTTAGTTTTCAACCATTCACCACTTTTTAACATCTGTCCTTTATATGCTGGAATATATTTTCTAGAACCCGCAGGCTTGACCATGACGAGACCTTTTAAAGTAGAAATAGCTGCAACAACCTTAGCATTTGATGCCAATGTAAATGAACAAAAAACAAGTATATATAAAAAATAATTTATGACAGACTTATTCATTAATCTTTTCCAAAAATAAACTCTATCTGAATAGTTCCACTGGGTGTAGTAAATTGCCCTATACTACTCGGATCTCCAAAATTTTCACCATTTTCATCTAATGCAAAAACTTGCCAGTATAAAATACTATTAAAATCAAGAGGAGGGTCTGATTTTGAATATTGATGAAAAACTTCATTTGTTTCAGTGCTAAAAATAATTGTGCTCAAACTTTCATCCGAACCTACAACTAATCTATAGTTCTTTGCTTTATTAATTGGTTCCCATGAAAAATAAGGCTGCAAATTCTCAGATTCTTTTAGTGGTCCCTCTAAATTAACTCTAAAGTCTCCAGATATTTTAAACCCATATGCAGGATTACTAAAGTCTCCTAGTGGAGCACTCTCTCCCAACGCTCTTACTCTCCAATAATAGTCAATATCATAGAGTAATTTTTCAGCTCCAGAATTAGGATATACTATGTTATTTTCAACAATTTCTCTAGATGACCATAGCAATTCACTAAAATCCAATGTCTTAGAAACTTGAATTTCATATTTACTAGCATTTTCAATAGATTTCCACTCAAAGGTTGGAGTACTTGTTGCTACAATCGATTCATTCCCTGGAGAGCTTAATTCAACAATTGCTGAAGCATTAATACTAAATTTTCTTGCAGGAGTCCAATCTCCTATTTGTAAACCTTCTTTATTTAGAGGTCTTATCTGCCAATAATATTCAATATTAAATTTTAAAATAGGTGATGACTTTGGATAAGTAAAACTGGTGGCACCAGTAGTAAAATTTAAACTTTCAGAAAAATCCGAGTTATCAGCAATTCTAAATTCAAATGATGATATTTCAGAACTTGCTTCCCAAAAGAATACGGGATTTGATAATGAGACTTTCTCACCATCCTCTAATTTTTGAATTACCAATTCTGAAATATCAGGAGTAGAAAAATTTCCACTATTACTAAATATAATATCATTTTCATTTATACCTTCTATACGCCAAAAATAGTTAGTTGAATTAACTAATTTATTTTCATCAGATAATAAATTTTCTGTACCAGAAACTTGCTTATTAATTTTTAAATTATTAAAATCAGGATCTAAGCTAATATGTAAATTATATGTATTTGTACCAATAAGTGCTCCCCATTTAAATAATGGAGTCAGTGTGTTTAATTTGTCACCTTGCGCTGGTGAAATAAGTGGTATATTATTTTCTGATGGGACTAAAATAAGTGCAACATCTGAACGTCCCGCTAAACTTTCCTCATTTTCATCTAATCCATCAACCGCCCAATAATATTGATTTCCAGATTGTAAAATTCCTGATTCTATAGAAAATGAATTTGTACTTGATTTTTCATTTAGTATAGGAGAACTCATATCACTATTCAAGCTTAATAAAATATTATATGAACTTGCTTTATCATTTTTATCCCATTTTAAAGTAGGTATAAAACTTTCTACACCCCCATCTGGTTTTAATCCTAAAACAGGATAGGTACTTTTTGTTGTAAACTTTCCTATATCTGAAAAACTTAATATATTTTTATTTTCTCCAAGAGCACTAATCTTCCAAAAATATTGTTTAGAAAAATCTAACAATTGTGCTGATTCAGGATATTGAATTGAAGTATTAGTTATATTTTGTTGCCAAATAATATCTTCCATGTTTTCATTAATTGATAAACTTATCTGATATTCTGCTGCGAGATCTATTCCTGTCCAAGAAAAAGAGGGTAATATTGACACTTCATTTGATAGATCATTTAAAATGGGCTTTGGTGGAGGATCTGATTTAAAAAATCCAATATTACTGAATTTTCCAAAATTATTATTTTCACTATCTTTAGGCTGAACTCTCCAATAATAGTTTTTATTATATTCTAATTCATTCATATTTATAGCATAAAAATTGTTTTCTACATTTCTTTCTAATGCAATTGAACTAAAATCTTCTAATAAGCTTACTTCTAAAAGATATTTAAATGCAGGTGGAATAGACTTTTCCCACTTAAACCGGTCCTCATTAATTAGCTTTGGAGGTGTAATATTGGATATAAAAAAACCCACTATAGAAGATTTAATCCCATGTACAATATCATCATCATAACCTTGTGCAGTAACATAGTATGATTTCCCAAATTCAAAAGGTGTTGCATCTTGAGGATAAACAATTGATGACGAATTATTTATCATAAACTGTGCATAAATAGATGACATTTCTGGTTCACTAGAGACTGTAATTTGATACGCATTTGCACCTGTAATTTCATTAATTATTTTAAATGTTGGCTTTATGCTTCCTGCAGGCAAATCTACTTCTAATGCTGTTTGTTCGTTCATTCCAGGCTTAGGATCTACTTCAACAGCTGTTATTTCTGAGGCAGCAAACTCTTCACCTTCATCATTAATAGGTATTACTTGCGTATAATATGTTTTACCCCAATCAATATTATCTGTAATACTAATTTGTGTTGAACCCCCTTGAATAGTTTGGCTAAGTGCCCCTGCCATATCTTCTGTTTCAGAAATATAAACTAAATACTGAGATGCTTCATCTAAATCATTTAATACAGATGTTAATATTTCAGGTTCTTCATTTGGAATGAACTCACAACTTATTATACATTGTAATTGATCATCTAGTTGTGATGGAACAACAAATGGTATAATGGTACTTGCAGGGCCATAATTCTCACCATTTTTTATTGGTTGAATCTGTATATAATAGGTGAAATCATATTGCATAATTTCTGGCCCTAAAGAATACATATAGGGAAAATCTGATAATGCAATCCCTGCAATTTCATCTAAAATATCTTGCCCATCAATATCTCTATAAATATAAATTGTAAATTCAATTCCATCTATATTTTCAAAATTAGATTTTTCTATATCAATCATAGGAATTCTTGAATCCATTGAAGATGCCTCAACAAATTCACCAATTGTAGGGAAATTAGAGGTTTTAAATTCCCAAATTTCAGAATGAGAAGAGGGAGGTCCTTCTACTCCATCTTTACTAAGAGGAATAACCTTCCAATAATATGTTTGCTCATAGTCCAATGGATAATCACCATTAAAAGGATAGCTGTAGGACTGAGTACCGGATGAATAAGTTTCAGCAACAATACTAAATTGTTCATTTTCTATTTCTTTATCTTCACTATCTGAAAGTAAAAACCTATAACCAGAGACATTATCAGGGCCAAGCCATGTAAATATTCTATTTCTTACAATATTTTCGGAGCTATTAGCAGGTTCCATCAAATTAATTTTTCTTATATTAAATTTTTGAATTTTATCATTATTCTCTATAGGAATATATTCAAGAGGCGTGCCATTTTCATCTTCTAAAACTAATCTCCAATAATATATCTGTGCGGGGAATAATTCTTCTGTTATATTTTGAGAAGGATATATCCATTTACCTGGAAATGTAACAACAGGATCAATTTTATTATAAATTTCTACGGCCTCAACTTTTTCATCATTTTCATCACCTATCAAAATACTATAATACGAAATATTTGCTGGACCAGTTATCTCAAAAGTTGGCTTTGTACTATTTTCAATTGAATTCCCAATTGGGCTTATTAACTCTATACTTTGCAAGGTAAATGTTTTGTATTCTGACCACATATGATCCAAAGGGTATTGCGTTGGAATGCTTGTCGGGATATTAGTTCGAGCTCTCCATTTATATGTTTTGCCTGGCCCTAAACCTTCTTTATCACTAGGGTATCTAATACTTTCATGAGGAGAATTTGTGTATATATATTTTAGAAAACTATCATCATCAGATGATGTTATTTCAATCTCATATCCTATATTACCACCACAATCTAAAGGTGTTTCCCATTCAAACAATGGCAATACATCAATATAATCTTCAGAATTAGGCATATCTAATAAATTAGGATAAGATCCATATTGAAAATCATAAATAGGACTTTTCACATCATAGTCAACACCCCATATACCATCTTGCAACATACCATCTTTGTTTATTTTTTCTTTAGCTGAAACTTGATATACATAATTATGACCGCAAAGAAAATCAAAATTTAAATCTATTAATAAATCAGAAAAGTTAATAGAATAATTGTTTGCTAAATATACTGGCAATGGATAGCTAGCAAAAGAATCATTCATATTTTCCCAGTTGTTATCATATATAATAAAATCACTTTGATCTTCTAATGCTTCTTCTTTTGAATGAAAATCATCAGAAATATGCACCGCAATCTTCAATCTATACACAATTCCATAAGCCGAAGGATCGGTTGTGCTTGAAAAATCATCTATCGAAATAGTTGTACTCCAAGATAATTGAGAACTTAAAGGATCAAAATCTTCACTTGAAACTGGATTGTCAATAATTATATTTTTACCTAGTTCACTTTTTGTAAACTTAAATATTTTAGTTCTAATAAGATCTGCTTCTAGATTATAATCACTAGGCTGGCAAGCGACCACACCTTCAGCATAAAGCTCTCCTTTATACCACTCACAACCTGCCTCTAAACATTCGTTTTGATTATATATACTTCGACATACATAGCTACTAAAAACCTTTACTTCAATTTGATAATCTCCAGTAAGTAAATAACCTTCTCTCTGAACATCACTCATAAAATTAGATGTCCAACCAGCTATTTTACCTTCAAAAAAAGTATCAATATTTTCATTTAATATATCATCTGTAAATGTTTTGGAATCACCAGCCTCTAAAATTTGATCTTTCGAAACTCCAGTGAAAATTGGATTATCAATATCAAAAGTACCATCCGGAGAATAATACATTTTAAATTGAATATAGTATTCAATTGAATTATTGGAATTATTTGTTATATCAACTTCAAATACATTAAAAGTATTTTGATACCATGTATTCAAAGTATAATCCGCTGAAATTAAAAACTCTATATTTACATCTATTTCATCAGATGCATTTAATAAATGCACTAAAGAGCACACGCTAAAAAAAATAATTATTTTAATAATCTTATTCATTGTTCATATTTCCATTCTGATAAAGACACAGTATTATCGCAGGAATTTACAAAAAATCCCTCTATAAGTTATTGATTTAAGGCACATTTATCCAATATAGTTAATTATACAAAATATTTTAGCTAGAAGCACTTTCATAACGTAAAATACCCCTTTTCCAAATAATACGAGTAAAAAGGACAAAAATAATGGCTATGAAAAACTGCCAAACCAAATATACAAAATTAGGACCATATAACAAATTTCTAGTAGGTATAGATGCAATCAATGTCATTGGTACCACTGAAAATAATATTTTTCTCAATAATCCAGTATAAATTGCATCTGGTCTCGATGAAAATTTTATAATCTCATGACTGAGCCAACCTGCAACAGAAAAATTTTTAAACCAAAAACATGAACTTGAAATTATGAAATCAATACTATACCATATAATTATTCCCATTATAAATGAAAAAATAAATGAAATAATATTAAAAAATCCAATCGAGATGGGATAAGCAAGCAATAAATTAGTCAACATAATAATCAAAATTATCAAACTTAGAATTGCATATGATTTAACATATCTAAATGATATTATAAATTGTGATTCTAAAGGTTTTAATAAAAAATAATCAAGATCACCCTTGACCATCCAATTATTAAGATTAAATAAATTACCAGAAAAAAAGAACATATAACATGTATCAGCTAAAAAAGTAACCACTAAAAAAATAATTACATCTTCTCTTTTAAAAACTCCTATTGCTTCAACATAAGAGTATATAACAGAAAAAAAGAAAAATTGGATGCTATAGTATATAATATCAACAACCAAACCGCCTAAAAAATTAGCTTTAAACTCTAAATCACGAGAGAGACTATTATTAAAAAAAGATTTCCATAGCGCAATATATCTATGCACCAAAGCCTCCATAAACTCTTATACCCTTTTTATATATGAACCAGCCAATAAAAGTCATCACTATACACCATAATAAAGAATCTATCATTCTAGGCATCCACACATCTACAGAAATATTATTAGTTGCAATACTCACAGGAAAATCAACTAAATATTGCAAAGGTGTTAAAAATATAATATTTCGTACGTTTTCAGGAAATAAACTCAAAGGAATAATTTGTCCCGATAAAACTATATTAGATATATTATAAGCAACAACTAAAGAACGAACTTCTCCAAACCAAAATGAAAAACAAACCATGCAAAAATAAATAGAATATGAAAGATAAATAGATATTAAAACGGAAATAATAAATCCCAATACCTGTAAAAATGTGAAAAATGCATACCCCGGAAAGAATACTGGGAATAAAATTAAAATTATTGAATATATAATATAAAATAAAGAATTATGACCAATAAACATCATAAAATGATACGTGAAAAATGAAATCGGACGAACTAAATATTTATTCATTTCTCCTGTTCTAATTGCATCAATCATCTCCATAGATGTTGCCCAAGAAGATTTTAATTGACCAACAATCATACATAAAAAAATATAAGCCATTAAATCATTAAATGAAAAACCGCGAATTTGACTCACTTCTCGAACTAAAAAAACTTGTTTCCATATTAAAAATTCAATTATTAAACCTGAAAAAATTGCAAATGCTCCTACAATAGCATTAGCTTTATATTCTAGTGCTTGTATCCATGTTAACCTTATAACTGCAAAGTATTTATCTATCCATCTAATCATTTTAAAAACTTTTCCGGCTCACTAAAAAAAGTTCTCATAGTATCTTCAACAGGTAAATTTTCCATAGTAATTGAAATAGGAGGCGCGATTTTAAATAAATCATATACTAACTTAGTTAGTTCAGAATCAGGTAGTTCAGCATTAATAATTGTACCATCAATAATAAATTTATATTGATTATTTAATTTTTCGACTTCTTTAATATTTATATTATCTGAAAACTGAAAAATTAATTTCCTTTTCGGGTTCACTTTATTTACTAAATCCTCAAAATCACCATCATATAGAGATGAACCTTTATGAATTACAAATACACGATTACATAATGCTTGAATATCATGCATATAGTGACTGGTAATAAGGAAAGTTGTTCTATGTTGTTCATTATAAAATTTAACAAATTCTCTAATTTTAAGCTGTGAAATAACATCTAATCCGATGGTTGGTTCATCTAATAAAACAATTTTGGGTTTATGAAGAAGCGCTGCAATAATCTCCATCTTCATTCTTTCACCAAGAGATAGCCGTCGTACTTGTACGTTTAACTTTTCTCTAACATCTAATAAGTCCACTAGTTCATTTAATGTTTTATTAAAATTTTGATCTTCAATTTCATATATTTTTTGATTTAATAAGAAGGATTCAGATGCTGGTATATCCCACCATAGTTGATTTTTTTGTCCCATCACTACAGATATTTGTTTTAAAAAATCTGTTTTTCTATCCCAAGGCAAAAATCCATTAATGTCTACTGTACCTGATGAGGGATGCAATAAGCCTACCAACAACTTTATTAAAGTGGTTTTACCGGCCCCATTTTCACCTAAAATACCTAAAATTTCTCCATCATCAATAGATAATGAAATATTATTTAGAGCATGAAAATTTTCATATTTTCGATTAAAAAAAGATTTAAATGCTCCAGAAAGTCCAGCTTCTCGCTTAAACATTCTAAAATGTTTTGATAAATGATCTATTTTAATTGACATGACTTAACTTTAATAATTACAAATTTTTTAAGGAACAATAATTTTGGTACAGTCTTCTACAATAAATTCAGGAGAAATACCTGTAGCATCTGATAAAATAATATTTTCTAAACATGCTTCTTGAATATTTCCTGTTATCTCCAAAATAGTTAATATTGCTTCTCCGGGAGCTATTGTAGATCCTGAAAAACTAAAACCTAAAACCCTATTACTGCTTGATGATACTGAAAAACCTGTAGCTTCAGCAATACCGCCATAACTAGATATAATATTTACACCCTTTATATCAAATTGAAAACCACTTAATGGAATATTATTGTTCAGCATAATTTGTAATAAATTAGAACAAGAAATATCGGATGTAGCCATACCTCCACAAACCCCACAAGCATCTTCAAACATACAACTACTATTGGAAACAGTAGCGTTGGAATCATAATTACAAGCAGATCCATCCATACAACCTTCTATAATATTAGAATTATTAGACTTATTAACCCCCGTTATAGTTTGATTTGAATTGCAACCCAAAACTACTAAAAAAAATAGAATACAGTATAATAATATTTTAATATTCATTTTATCTTATTTAAGCAACATCATTTTTCTCGTAATAACTGATTTATTACTATTTAAAACTACAAAATAAATCCCCGATGGATAACTAGCTCCGTCCCAAACTACTGAATAATATCCCGGTAAAGTTAATTCGTTTTTTAATTCCGCTATTTTTTGACCATTTACATTAAATATATTTAATTTAATTTTTGTTACTTCTGATAAAGAAAAATTAATTGTAGTTTTAGGATTAAAAGGATTGGGATAAATATTATTAATATTGAAATCAGCAGGTAAAGAATATTGATCAACAAATGATAAATCACAATCTAAAGGCGTACACACTAAAGTGCCATTATCACAAATAAATGAAGGTGTATATAAACCTCCCCATACACCTGTGCAATCCATTATACACTCATAACTAGAATCGGAAGAATCCTCAATACAGTTACCACAATTGTCTAAGTAAGCATTTCCATTTATAGTTCCATTACAATCGATACATTCATTATCATTTTCAATATCAGCGTCACATACTCCGCATAAATCTTCTATAAAAGATCCTCCCCAAACACCTGCACAATCCTTTATACAAGGTTCTAAATTTGTTTGCCCCCCAATACAAGTCTCACAATTTATATCTATTGTAGCCAAACCACCCCAATCTCCATTACAATCAATTTGGCAATCATTAGATGGGTTTTCATCACATACCCCACAATTATCTTCTTTAGAAGTACCATTCGCTATACCTGCACAATCTATAGAGCATGATGTATCATTAACTGGTACGCAATCTCCACAAGCATTGATCCATGCATCACCATTAATAATTCCTAGGCAATCGGTACATGATAAACTATTACCACCACAAACTCCGCAATCATCATATTTTTTTGCTAGGCCAATGCTATTCCATACACCATCACAACCTTGGAAACATGTTGAACTTTCACCTTCCAAAATACATTCATTACAATTATCAAGCTCTGCATTTCCATTTGGCGTACCAAAACAATCAAAACATTGATTATTATTATTATTATTTAAATCACATACGCCACAACCATCTTCAAATGCATATCCTCCCCAATCTCCATTACAATCTTGCTGACAGGGTGTCTTATTAGTATTCCCTCCAATACAAATTTCACAATTATCAATGTTTGCTTCTCCTCCCCAATCTCCATTACAATCTTGCTGACAGGGTGCCTTATTAGTATTCCCTCCAATACAGATTCCACAATTATCAAGATTTGCTGATCCACCCCAATCTCCATTACAATCTTGCTGGCAATCATTCGATAAATCATTATCACATACTCCACAATTATCTACCACTGCATTACCACCCCATACGCCTAAACAATCTTTATCACAATCATTAGATGAATTATTATCACATACTCCACAGTTATCTAACACTGCATTACCACCCCATACGCCTAAACAATCTTGAGCGCAATTATTAGATGAATTATTATCACATACTCCACAATTATCTAAAACTGCATTACCGCCCCATACGCCTAAACAATCTTGAGTGCAATTATTAGACATATTATTATCACATACCCCGCAATTATCTAACACTGAATTACCATTAGGATCACCATTACAATCACAAATTCCTGTTGAAGGTTGCCCAGAACCTCCACAAATTTCACATTTATCAAAAACTTTTTGAGAACCATTTTCACTACATTCACCATCACAACCTAAAACTTGACTATTTGGACATTGTGGGCAATTATTAGATTCTGATATAGGATCTAGCCCCGTATTCCCACCAGAACACCTCCCACATACATCCAAAAATGCATTACCTCCCCAGTCTCCATTACAATCTTGTTCACAATCATTATTAGGATCACTATCACATGTCCCGCACTGATCTTGTTGCTTATTACCATTTGGATCACCTGCACAATCTACGCAACTTGAATTATCACCTTCACATACTCCACATTCATCTGAAACTTTTATTCCACCCCACGTTCCAGCGCAATCTTGAACACAATCATTAGATAAATCATTATCACATATGCCACAATTATCTACTTGAGCATTTCCACCCCATATACCAGCACAATCTTGCACACAATCATTAGATAAATCATTATCACAT